>ERZ827498.254-NODE-254-length-77553-cov-10.718160_pt1 | contig 77553 bp, 112 predicted proteins | sample MGYA00519865_ERZ827498 | MGnify/ENA primary metagenome ERZ827498 (study PRJEB31778, sample SAMEA3449328) | human gut metagenome | biome: human gut; feature: human-associated habitat; material: faeces | place: United Kingdom | collected 2010/2012 ...
CAACCAAGGTGCAGCATCAGCCACAGGCAACCAAGGTGCAGCATCAGCCACAGGCAACCAAGGTGCAGCATCAGCCACAGGCTACCAAGGTGCAGCATCAGCCACAGGCTACCGAGGTGCAGCATCAGCCACAGGCAACCAAGGTGCAGCATCAGCCACAGGCAAGGATAGCATTGCTCTTGCTGCCGGATACGGGTGTAAGGCTAAGGGAGCTATAGGTTGCTGGATAGTCCTCGCAGAGCGTGGAGAATGGAACGGTGATACCTACCCGATTAAAGAGGTTAAGGCATTTGAAGTTGACGGGAAAAAGGTTAAGGCTGATACATGGTATATGCTAGTCAATGGAGAGCTTAAGGAGGTTTAGCGGAAGTAATTAATTAAAAACAATATAAAAATGACTGGAACAAAGATCATATTAGACGCCTGCTGTGGCAGTAGGATGTTTTGGTTTGACAAACATAATCCTCTTACCTTATTCGTTGATAAGAGATCGGAGGTAGTAACTGCCAAGGACAGGGATAAAATCAGAACCATAGAGATAAAACCGGATATAATAGCCGATTTCACCCACTTGCCGTTTGAGGACAATTCTTTTTACATGGTGGTGTTTGATCCGCCACATTTGAAAACACTTGGCGAAACCTCATGGATGGCTAAGAAGTACGGGAAACTACCGAAAGACTGGCAGTCACTCATACACGATGGATTTACTGAGTGTATGCGCGTCTTGAAGCCTAACGGTACACTTGTATTCAAATGGAACGAGAGTCAGATAAAAGCTGCGGAAGTTTTGTCTGTTATTCCGTTCAAACCGTTGTTTGACCATACTACCGGAAGGCAGAGCAAAACAATATGGATGTGTTTTATGAAGCTATCAAATGACGCATAACAAATTAGAAAGGAACTAAAAGATGATACTTACTACTGATAAGATGGTATTTGTTACTGATTTAGAAAATTCGGACGAATATATTGAGAATCTTATAACTGAATATGGTACTAATCAATATCGCATAAAGGTTGACCGGACACTCAATCCACCATATTATCAATTATTTTACGAATGGAAAGAAGGCAAGCGAACGCTTAATAATCATTTGTTTTCTTTAAGTAGATTGGAAAAGATTGTGGATTACATTAATCAGAATATTCAATAAGATGTACACAAAATCAAATTGTATATGTATAGAGAGCTTTATGCCTATAGTTCAATCGAGTCCGTTCTGCGTGAGCACTTGCTATACTATACATGCAATCAAAGCCTATTTAAAACTGTAGAGTAAGCGAGCCTAGAGCCTATAGTAAAGTAATAATTGACGCTATTATTAGATATAGAAGTAAATCTTTAAATATAGAGTAAGCATCTGCCTTTATATTTAATAAGTATATTTCCGATTATTATTTTTATTATACTTACCTACAGTTTATTATATTTAAGTATATAGTTATTGATTTAACTATATACTACTATATTGACTGTTAGGTCATTAGATGAATCGTTTGGACGAGGGTTCGACTCCCTCTAGCTCCACAAATTACTTTGCAAAGTATCTTGTAAAATCAGGACATAGAACTTTCTGACCGTGGCGTTTCACTACGATAACAAAGAAACAACGAAGGGGCTATCTGGTTTTGACAGCGAAGATGAAAATGAATAGGTCAATAGACGTCAGAAATGACAAATCTTTCGTAACAGACTATACTCGTGTTACAGCGTAATACGATAAGTCAACGGCTAAGCTAATGTCGTAAAAAGCTGGAATAGGAAAACTTTGCGTGGTAGTGAAGTCTCTTAAGAGAGAAGGGAGTTCGAATCTCCCTCCTATTACCATTACTTTTTATAAAATTAACTTCAAAATTATCAAAAATTTATGAAAGTTTATTTTAATCTTCCAGGACTATTTGAAAAATTTCATATAGTAAAACAAACTATTTTATTATATGAAAATTATCCATATATTTTTCGTGATAACTTTATTATATCATCTTTTTATGGATCTAATGGTGGAGTAGCAAATGGCGGACGAAATAGTGGACATTTCAACAATGAAAAAGAAGTTGAAAATTTTTGTAAAGAACATAATTTATGTCCAACTATCATTATGAGTAATCTATTTGCTAACGAACAATACTTTCCAGATGATTATGCATCACGAATTATAACAACATTTGATAAGAAAAATACTTATTTTTGTCTTTCTAATTTATATATTGAAAAATGGCTAGAAAATCAAGGTATAAGAAGAGGACAGTTTATATTATCAACTACCGCTTGCTTTGATTTTGAAGCTATTATAAAAAAGACAGATCAATATAAACGTATAGTATTAAGTGAATATATGATAAATGACTGGAAAACTATATCATTATTTCCAGAACATACTCGTAATAAACTTGAAATAATTGTTAATACAATTTGTCCTAACAATTGTAAATCAAGAAAAAATCATTATGAACATATATCTAATTTAAATATAAATAACAATGATATTACGTTTAAATGTATTCATGAAAGCTATTGCGGTAATGGTAATCTTTATGAAATATTAAATGCTCCACAAGTTGTAACAATTGATATGATTAATACTTATTTAAATTTAGGGATCAATCATTTCAAAATACAAGGTAGAACAAACGATGATGTTGATTTAATTGAAACTTTTGCTTATTATTTAATAAAACCAAAATATCAATTAATGTTTAGAGAAATATGCCATGAAAATAGTGTTAATAAAAATCTAATGAGTTATACGGGAAGTTAGACCTAAATACATCATCATTGAAAACAGTCCAATGCTCCTTATTCGGGGATTTGAACGGGTCTTATGCGACCTTTCCGAAATCGGGTATGATGCAGAATGGCAATGTTTATCAGGCACCGACTTTGGTATACAACAGGGTCGGGAGCGATTATATTGTATTGCCTACTCCTGTGAAGTCAACGGCAAGAGGAGCATCCAAGAATCGATATTTCGGGAGCCCTACCTATCGGGGCAATATACACGAGTATATCCGGGATGGAGAACAAGACAGTCAATACCCTCACCCCGATTTGCTGGAAAGTCTAATGAACTTCCCGATAGGGTGGACAGAACGGAGTGTATAGGCAATGCAGTACAACCTATAATTGCGCACTATTTATTTGAATGTATTAAGATTTTCGATAAACAATTAGAGTAAAACAGATCAGGAATGAATACACAATTTGAACGGTCAGCATGCGCTACCGATGAATGGTATACGCCGAAGGAGATTATAGAAGCGTTGGGTGAATTTGATTTAGATCCGTGTGCCCCGGTCAACCCACTATGGCAAACAGCTAAGGTGATGTATAATAAAAACGTTGATGGGTTAAAACAGGAATGGAAAGGCCGTGTATGGCTAAACCCGCCTTATTCCCGGCCTCTAATTGAAAAATTCATCAGCAGGATGGCAGAGCATGGAAACGGTATCGCTTTACTTTTCAATCGCTGCGATTCAAAGATGTTTCAAGACACAATTTTTGAAAAAGCAACGGCGATGAAGTTTTTGCGCAATAGGATTCGTTTCTTTCGCCCGGACGGGACTCGTGGAGATTCACCCGGTTGTGGTTCCATCTTAATCGCTTTTGGCGAGGATAATGCGGAGATATTAAGGACTTGTAATATAGCAGGTAAGTATGTTAGAATCAATTAGAATGACAAAAACATGAATAAGGAAGAATTTCTGAGCAAAAGAGATGCCATCGATTTAACGCTAAAAGAATTGAACGGCGAAAAGGAGAAGTTGGAAAAGGAATACATTGAATCCAACCAAGGACTCCCTATTGGAAGCAAGGTCTGTATAACGGTCCCGTCCCATGAAAGGTTTTCTCCTTTGAGCAATGAAAGGATATTGGTCCCCGAAGCGAAGAAGTTAGCCTATATTGCAGACTATGAGATTGATGATAACGGAGAGGTTGTCCCCTCTTTAAGACAGTTGGATTACAATGGGGGCATGTCAGAAATGCCTTTATATGTTAATTTTAAGAAGGTTATAATTGAATTAATGTAAATCAGAACAGAAATGAATACTAAAACATTTCAAGAAGTCGCCAGGATTTGGAGTGCTGCGAAGCAGCCCATTATAAAGCATGCCACGATGTGCGCGTATATGCTTACCCTTCAAACCCATTTACTCCCATATTATGGGACGGCGACAGCTATATCGGAAAGCGACGTTCAGAAATTTGTTCTCTACAAGCTTTCCTCTGGTCTTGCTAAAAAAACCGTAAGGGATATTGTGGCGGTGCTGAAATCTATAGTCAAGTATGGTGGGAAACATAAGTTATTCCCTTATGAGGAGTGGGAGATAAACTATCCTACAGATACCGAATCTCACCGTTTGCCTACTTTGTCCTTAAACCATCAACAGATACTGATGAGCCATCTCACCGAATCCCCAACTCCTAAGAATATAGGCATTCTGCTGTCTCTGTGTACCGGCATGAGGATTGGAGAGGTGTGTGCCCTGCGATGGGAAGATGTGGATTTCAGACAGAAGGTAATCACCATTAGTTATACAGCAGGAAGGATATACAACTGCGAATCAAGAACTACGGAAAGGACTTTCACTTCTCCCAAAACACGAAATTCATACCGGGAGATACCTATCTCAAGACAGCTTCTCTTTGCCTTGAAGGAAGTAAAGAAAATATCTCCGTCCCGATTTGTAGTAGGAACATCAGGACGTCCGGAAGATCCCCGTTCTTACCGTGATTTCTTTGCCCGGCTCTTGAAGCGTCTGAATATTCCGCACATTGTGTTTCATGGACTCCGGCATACATTTGCTACCAGATGCATTGAAAGTCAATGCGATTATAAGACAGTGAGTGTAATTCTTGGACATTCGAATATCGCTACCACACTCAATTTATATGTGCATCCCAATCTCAATCAAAAACAAAGATGCATTGAGCGAATGAGCAACTTCTTAAAAATTAAATGACCCTCAAAACATAGCAGATATGAAACAGAAATTAGAAGAAGCAGCAAAAGAATATGCAGAATCAGTAATTGATTTATTCGGGACAAACGGAGTTCCGAATGGCGTTTCCGATATTAAAGACATGATTGCTCTTGGTTTTGAAAATGGCACATCATGGCTTTCAGACCAGATTAAATCTATCATCCTGGATGATACGTTGACAGACGGGGAAGTCATAGATAACATTAGTGAGCTATTGGATTTATAAGGGGGGGAAACGTAATCTTTTTAGTAATAAAATATGAAAAAAGTAACGATAATATGTGATGCATGCGGAAGAGAGATACAGCCATCGTATTTCCGCAGCGCAAGATTGGATTTCAAGATAGACGAATGGGGTGGCGGCTCTGTTGGTGGAAGGGAAGATATATTCATCCAAGAAGCCGACTTATGCTCGGAATGTGCCCATAAGTTACAGAGATTTATAGAAAACGAATTGAACATTCAACCACATCACCCCTAATTGATTAAATTATGAAACAGACAGTAGAAGAAGCGGCAAGGGAAAATATCTTGTTTAATCACAGGACAGTTGACAGGACTTTGTTTGGTAAAGATTTGGCAAGGTTTGGAGAGATAAATTTCATCCAAGGTGCTGAGTGGCAGTCCAAGCAATCCCCGTGGATAAGCGTTAAGGAACGGTTGCCGGAAGATACAAACGAAAAATTAGTGGCGCTTGAAGATGGAACAATAAGGATAGCGCATTATGATGAAGATTACAACGAAGATATGGAATATCACTTTTGGTATGACTGCGCTGCAAGTGAGAGTTATCATAGAGATGATGTAATCTATTGGATGCCAATACCGTCTTTCGATGAGATACTAGAATCCAACAGGGATGTACTGGAACGAATTAAAGAGAAAGGAGATTGAGATATGGAAATAAAGAACGGAATAATAATAAATGGAGTGTTGCATGAGATGACGAGTGAAAATGTCCCATGCAACCAATGCTCACTGTTGCGCATTTACAGTAAGTCAGAAAAGGAAGAATATTCCGTCTGTCTTTGTGCTTTGATGAACTGTGATGGTTTTGTTAACCGTGGAAAAGTAAAAATAGAGAAGGAGGAATAACTATGAAAGTATTAAGAAATGGAACTCTTGTCGCTCGCAAAGAACATAGGTGCGATTTTTGCGGTGAAGTAATTTCCGTTGGAGAAAAATATAACAGACAGACCAATGTTTATGACGGTCGTGTTTATGACTGGGTAAGTCACAGTGAATGCTCCAAGTTAGCCTATGAACTTGATATGTTTGATGATTGTGACGAAGGACTTGATAGTGATGGGTTTGTTGACAACTTAAATCAGTATGTTTACGACAATCATTATGATGATAAAATAGATGATATTGCGAAGGATTGGCAATTACCACGCCACGAGCTCGTAAAGAAGGTTTTGAATGAATTAAAAAAGGAATAACCATGACCGAAGAACTTGTAACACTAGAGACTGCGAAGCTGCTGAAAGAGAAAGGATTTGACGAGACTTATGAATATTGTATATTAGACCAAGATGATGACGTCATTGGAGCTTCTAGGGATTGTATCATTAATGAGAAAATCGTGCGTCACAAGAATATTAAGAACGCAATGCCGATTCCTTCTTTATACCAAGCCCAGAAATGGCTACGAGAAATAAGTGTGTATGTATGGGTAGAACCTGTTATTGGGAAAAAATGGAAGGTCTCTTTTTGTGATTTCAATGTTCCAACAGAAGAAAGCGACTGGATGGAGAACGAAATAAGCAAAGGGAATGGCTATAAAGTATATGTCACCACCTACGAGGAAGCACTGGAAGCTGGAATACAAGAAGCATTAAAACTTATATGATTATGAGAAAATTCACATATGTATTGGCATCTGCCATCATATCATATCTAATTTGTGTATATGAGTATAATATGTGGGACTTTATTACAGGATTAGAACCTTCGCAAACTTGCGAAAGATTACTCGGATACGCGTTATATTGTGTGATATTCTATTGGACTGCAAAGCTATTGATTTATGATTAAATAAGTATGGAAACAGCAGAATTAATATTTAAATCCGTACTTGCCCCATTAAATTTTTGTACTTTGGCATTTTTACCTTAATTTTGGTAAGCAAGTGTCACAGATGCATGGAGAATAGGTTTGATGAGATAGAAAAATGCGTCCGTCATGTGCCATATCGTAACGACATTGTTTACATCACCCAGCTCTTGGAACTGCAAAGATGTGGATAAATAAGGAACGGTATGAGGAAGTCGATAAGATTGGAGAATAATCAAGGATGAAGAAATCAAATTAGGAATAAGGAAATGAACAATATTAATTTAAACGAATTGCGCGATCGCGCTTATAAAACCGCTTGTGAACACGGTTTTCACGATGAGGAATTGAGTAATAAACACCACCTTTGTTTAGTTATATCCGAGCTTATGGAAGCTGTGGAGGCAGATAGAAAGGGAAGATTAGGAAAGAAATGTAAATCACGTTTTGAAATGGACTATAATTGCTATCCTCCATTAGTGGAAGAAGAAAAGCGATTTAAGTGTTCCTTTGAAAAGAATGTAAAAGATACACTTCCCGATGAACTTGCCGATGCAGCTATACGCCTGCTTGATTTGTGCGGATTGCGTAAGATAGACATCGAGGATTTTACGGAAGAAATGTTATACGAGGCGGAGGAAAGTTGTGAGGATGAGACCTTTACAGAAAGTATATATGCTATATCCACAATTCCCATCAGATATGCGTATGAATATGACTATCCATTAGAAAAGCAATTAAATAGCATGCTATTGGCTATTTTCGGGCTTGCCAACCATTTGGACATAGACCTCACATGGCACATCAATCAGAAGATGAGATACAATGAATTGAGAGAAAACAAAAATGGGAAAAAGTATTGAGCAATAATTTAAAAACAATAAGACGATGAAGGTTAACATTGAAAATTTACGCCAATCGGTTATGATGCCGACTAAAGAAGACAGGGCAGACTGGACCAACGGCTTGTATCTAATCTACGAAGACGGACATGCAGAACCGTTTACCGGCGATAACTTCAAAGATTGTGTACGATACATCGGATTAAAGCACAAAGACGTATCGTTTGCCATCTCGTTGACGGAGCATAAGGATGTTCAGTTGCTTGACAATGACAGCCGAGAGGAATTTGGAAATCAAATCTATTATGGGCGTGAATGTGATGCACTATTTGATATGAATGGACAGCGTAACACTGCTCAACTGATTGAGCGAAATCCTAAACTGTCTAATCTGCTGAAAGATGACGAATATATCCCATCATTAGGACAGCTTAATTTAATGGCTCATTATCAAGATAATATAAACGATGTGCTGAGGTACATAGGCAAAGAACCGTTATCTTCCACATGGTATTGGTCCAGTACTGAGTACAGTCTCAGCCTCAGTTGGTACGTACACTTCTTCAGTGGGCAGACGAGCAACGGCGACAAGTGCTACAGTTACAGGGTGCGGGCAGTAGCAGCATTCACTTTGTGAACTACCGCTAAACTGAAGATTTAGGGGTTTTCAAATGCGAGTCCTTATAAAGTAACCATTTTTTTTTGGGGGGGATCATTCTTAATCGGGTAGTCCCCTTTTCTTCACACTAACAAGCTATGGATAATCCAATGATAGGTAGTTCATTCCAAATATCCCATAAGCTTCAATTAGCCGCACAACAAAGCCACCTTCATCAAAACGACAAAGGGAATCATTTTATAAATCCACCTCTCTAAACGTTCCATTGTATCATGGCTAGCAGTTGGCAGAATACCCAATGAGGAATATCATCCGATTGCTCAAGCAATATGTTCAACTTATCATCTTTCATATTATGTTAACATAAAAAAAGCGGTAAAACCGTTGGGAATTACCGCTTAATGTTAAATAGTTACTTTATTTATTGAAAGGCTACGTTGACCGTAGCTCATTAGTGTAGATGTATGGGGGGGGGTATCTTTTTTGCACCTTTAGATTGCAGACAAAACTACAATTCGAAGAAATTATTTATCAATTTTTTTCATTTCCTTCGCTGTCATTTTAAGAGCCTTTTTAATTATAGGCAGTTCTTTTTCTTGTGGCAACTGTTCAGGTTTGCGCCCGGTATTTTGTTCTACTATATTTCGGACTTGTCTTCCAACAGTATAGTGTGTTTGTTCTAAATTAGCTTGTCCAGATATTTGTTTACTCTTTATAAGCTCTTCAGTTTGGGTAACACGGAATAGATTGGCAGCAAGTTCGGTACGGCTCATTCTGTCAAATAGCTTTCCTTTTTTAATGCCACGTTTCTTTTCAAGCTTCCACGATTCCATATTATACATGCCCAGATAACCTGCATTTTGAAACTTTGCATAATCAGTCACATTTGCGGCTTTTGCCGTTGAAGCGAGAGATTTGTTTCCATCTGCAAGTTCTTCACGTATTAGCACGCGGTCTATTTCCTGATTGTTTTCAATGTATAATTCAAATTTTCGTGTTTGCTGTGCAAAATAAGCTTGCGCCAATGCTACCTCTGGCTTTTTTGGATCGCCATTCATAGCAGCAAGGTAACACGCAAAACGTGTAAGTTTGAAATCTTGGAATTCAACGCCATTATTATTGCGTTTCACAGCTATTATATTTTCATAATGAGGAATGTTGAGCGAAACAAAAGCCTTTGTCGCGCGGTCAAGAACTTTACAAAATGCTTTCATATCATTATATCCAAGCATAACCATTACTTCTGAGGCCCACCAATAAACGATGCCGTTTTGGTTTTTAAAATCTTCAAAAGAAAGAATCGCATTGTTGTTTTCTTGTTCCATTTCCATCTATAATTTAAAATTCGGCTCAAAGATAGAATAAAGTATTTGTTATTCCAATATATATTTATAATTAAGATATATAATTTTATTGGATTTTTGTATATAATTTCACGACTATTTTGTAAAAACGGTAATTCCAACAAGTCAAAGAACGCTTCTGTTCGATTATTATTTTTCCATTCCCTTTCTGCAATGTTCACATAAGAATTTCTTGGCAACAGGAAACATCTTCTGACCGACATATCCGCTGAGATATTGTGCTTCCTCTCCATAAGGGTCAATCCCGAAAGCCTTGGAAATATGCCGGCATAAATGACCTTTTTCGTGGTCCCACGAATTTTGGAACTGTTCGGGGGTAGAAGTCAAAGAGAGCACCATTACCGTCTCTCTTCTCCTGTAGTCCGAATAGGTAAGTCCGGTATTCATCCTGCCTTCCGTCAGGTTGCGATACGCACGTTTGAGGGAATCCCCCCTGCATCCTATACGGTACAGGTCGGTAATGATTTCCTTAGCCCAATAAGTGTGTACCGCATAATACACCTTGACGTGCCAATCCCCATATTTCGGTATGTAGAACTCCTGAACAATCATATAACATCAGACCAAATTACAGGAACTCCTTTACCGATGCAGGTGGCAAAGAATTCATCAAACGCCCTGCAAGGGTCCCCATCAATATCATCAAGGTAGCACTTTATGTGTTTGCACAAATGTGCTTCGTCAACCAATGATTTTTTGAAAAAATCTGCTTTCAACATATTTGCAACATAGGCAACGTCATATCCTTTGTCGTGTTCGATGGTAATTCCGTTTGCTTTGAGCATATCGTCCACCTCATCTTTACTCCAAGGGTCAAGTTTCTTTTCCTTGCCTGTTGCCTCGTCTTTCACTTTCATTTTTGAAACAGCCCATTCGTAAAGTTTTTTACTGAAATGGAATCCGTATGATTCCAGGTATTCTTGCATTCCTGATGGGAATTTGCTATATGTATCTAATCTTTGTTCCATAGCCTTAATTTAAAAAGAGGGGCGTTTCACCCCTCCTGTTATTAATAGAATTCACCGTTAGAGCGTCTGCGTCTGCGTTCGCCCATTTCATCCATACGCGGATATTCAGGAAAGTATCCGGGGTATCTGCGTTCATCCATGCCGGATGAGCTTCCACCACCTGAATAACTTCTCCCACCATCACGGAAACCCATCTCTCCGCGCATCTCTCTCATGGCTTTTTCGTAACCTTTGCGGCAGCCTTCCTTGTAGGCTTCCTCCACTTCGTCACCTCTCATACCGAAGCCGCGTCCGTAATCGTCACGCCCTTCTTCTAATATTTCCCACATTCCCATAATCATTTCTTGTTTTTAGATGCTTCAACCACTCCGAGCTGTTCCATTAACTTCTGATTCTGTGCAATGAGATCAGCCATATTTTTGCTCATTTCCTGCATGTTCTTATCCATATTGGACATTTGCCCTTTCAATGCGGATATTTCCTGCTCCTGCTGTTGCTTGGCTGCAAATTCAGGGTTCAGCATGGCAAGCATTTGGTCACATACCCTAAGAAAGTTCTGATGATATTCCACACTTTTTAGGACATCCTCACTTTTCTGCTTCATGGTAAGGACCTCAGTATTCATTTCGTCTCTTGACCCTGTAATCAGCATTCCTGTCTTAATATCATCGGCAATATTGGCATTAGCCGGTATCTCTTGCAAATTGACATTCTGTCCGTTTATATTCACGACAAAATCAATAACCTGTACCGGCTGTGGATAAGGCATGTTGGGAACAGTCTTATATATGGTTTTTATGGGGCTTACATTAACGACCTGCCCACATTCCAAACTTGGATTTGCACCTCTATGAAGAAGATATAATGTACTGTTTACTCGTAAGTTTTGAAACATGATTGTTTGATTTTAAAGGAGTGTGGCTATTCCCATTTTGGAAATCACCACAAAACTCCATGTTAATTATTACTTGCTCCTTAAAGAAGCTGTTTCTGCTGTAGGAGCCGGAGCCGCTGTCGGTCTGTATCCACCATTAACAAGATACAATTCGTTGGTGTACTTGTTATAGTGAATTTCATAGATGCCTGTTCCGGCTAAGTTTTCAACAGTCACAGGCTCATTGTTATAAGCCATCAACGGTCTTGTGTCCCCATTAGTCCCTATCAGTATCGGAAGAGTTGCAGTCGTGCCGGCAGGTATAGCCTGACGGAGGCTGATATAGAACCCTCCAACATAATCCCTGTTACGGAATGCGTGGTTAGGAAGTTCCAAAGTAACATTCTCCGTGCCGACGGTCACAGCCACCGTAGGAAGAGTGTTGAAATTTGTTCTTCCGATTGATGGGAATAGGGATGGGAATCCTGTAAAAAAGTTAGGCCACATATCTACCTCCTTTCTTACCGGATTAACCCCAGTAGTTGTTGCAACCACATCCACTACGTCCGTATGCAGCGTCACCGGCATAGGCTCCAAAAGCAGCAGCTCTGTATGTGTCAAGATTTACGCCAACGATGTTAGGGTATTGTACCGGCACGGTTTGTGGCATGCGGCATTTAATGCCATCGACGTCCGATTGCAGGCTTTGCAATCCGGCTGCCAAAGGAGCAATCTGTTGTCCTACTGCACTCAGGATAGTGGCGTTCTGATTACGCTGGGATATTTCGGCTGTTAAAGTAGCCTTTTCCGCAGTAAGAGATGCAATCTTGTCCTGCAATGCCTGATTTTGAATTGCATCAAGTTTGGCAAGGATAGCATTCGTGTTGGCAGTAGCACCGTCACGCAATGACAATGCATTGTTGTTCATTGTATTGGTAAGGGCATTCATTGATTCGCAATTCTGCAAACGTCCTTCATAGCCTTGTCTTTCAATAGCTGTTTGCGTTTTGCAGCAACAATCGGCAAGTTGAGTTAGGATAGACTGGTTGCCTGACTGCATAGCATTAATAATCTGGTTGGTTGACAATCCCACCTGATTACCTACTTGTGTAATGCTATTCTGAACATTGCACAATGCTGTCTGAACCTGTTGGGTAGAGCAGTTGAATGAAGAAGCCAATTGAGAGATAGCATTACCGTTACCCTGAATAGCTTGCATCAACAATTCGCGTCCTGCGTTTCCTGCCAATTCTGCCGGAAGTCCGTTAGCTCCGTTTCCTCCACGTCCACCGAACAAACCGCCACCATTGCCGTTCCATCCAAAGATACTTGCTATCACAACAAGCCAGATAATGCTCCACCATCCGTCCTGTCCTCCAAAGCCGTTGCCGTTATTCATCAAGGCAAGCAGGTTAGGGTCTATCCCCTTGTTCCCAAACATCCCGGGAAGCATGGCGGTAATGTCAAGCTTGCTACCACCTGAACCTCCATTGCCTCCGTCTGAATTAAAAACATAAGTTCTTTCCATAAGTATTTGTATTTTGTATCCCGGTCAAAATTGACCGTATACAAAAGTACATATGTTGTAACTTATGTAAAATCAGTTGTTTCCCAATGATTTCTTTATATTATCCCAATATATTCTCAACATTTTCCCACTTTCCATCCTCTCATAGAAATTTGATATCATGTAGTTAACAGCACGTTTGGTTTTGTGGATATGAACGGCTATTTGTGAAGGGTACATGCCGCTTTCAGACAGGAGAGACACAAGAAGATACCGGGCATCCACTGTTTCCATGTTTTTATCAGAGGATAATATTTGGTCTACAGGCACTTCGGTTTCTTTTGAAACAATATTAATTATCTTGGCAAAGATTTCTGATTTGCACATAGTTTTTCTAATTTTTATGCTTATCTTTGCCTCGCCACATAAAACATGAGATTTTGATGAACAAAGCATAAGATATTTATGTTGAAGATATTAGCCCCCAACATCAGGTATCTTATGCTTTATCATGTTTTTATGTGGCAATATTAATATGATGATATGTTGGGGGCTTTTTTTTAATTCTTAGCCCCCGAAAGAACTGCTTTTGTTATTTTTGAGTAATCGCTACGCTTCTACTCGTAGCGTTGTGAGGATAATCCCCGGTATAGTGTTCTATTTCATTTTGAACCTCCTTTCTTTTTTATATTATAATTTTGCAATTATACAAATAAATTACCACACCAACAAATTATAACTAATTCCAATTCCTACATAACTCCCCGCCGGATAACTATATCCTGCCTGAATTCCTAATCCCCATTTTTTTGATGGACATTTCGGTATGCGCACAATATCATTAGTAACCGTGACAGTCTTAGGATATACTTTCAAACTGTCCAAGTTCGGGTTATAACCACTGACATAAGCCGTATAGTTACTGTCCCGGTATATCTTCTGCTCGACAGGGAGCACCGTATCACCTACATGGATAGTATCGCCCGTGTGCCAGCAAATCAAAGGAGTAGGAAGGTAGTAGGGGACCGTATCCCTTCTTATCACAAGGCTTGAACTGAATACCGTATCCGTTCTTGCCTCTATAACTGCTTCGGGGGATGGCTTTGCGAACCATCCTAAACCGAAAGCGAGTACAATCAGTAATATGTAAGGAAGCCATTTCATTTCAATTTGGTTTTAGTTTGCAACATTAACATACAACCCTACCAAGCTGCTCTATACAATTTCAATTGTAATACTTTCGCCTCTTCTCTGCGCATCCCCTATCAGCACATTGAGCTTATCGGATGTATATCGGGATTCGGTCAATCGCCCGACTTCCGTATTCTTTCCGACAAGTATGCAGCCGGCAGAGTCATCGGCAGTATTCCCCGGATGTATCAAGATGCCTTCAAAGGCAGGGACGTTAAGCAATCGTGGCAGGTTTCTGCCAAACTTGGGAGACCAGTTATATACTACCTTATATTCTCCGTAAGGGATGGCGGTTTTGCCATATACCTTCTTTTCATTGCTCAAATCGCGGACGGTGTCTTCCAGTGTGTTGCAGAAAAACTTTCCGTCTACGAACAGTCTGCCCACCGTGTAAGCGGGTTTCTTCCATAATCTTTCTACTCTTAATTTCATATTATATATTTTTTATATTTAAATAATTTATGTATGTTTGCGACAGTATTTAATTATACTGCTTTTCATAAAAGATATGGCGATAACTATGCCGGTATAGCGATACCGGCTTTTTTATTCCTTCTTTTCCTCCTTCTTGGATTCAAATAATATCTGTGCAGCCAATTTTGCGATATCTTCCTTGTTTTCAATTATCACACTCATCGTTTTCTCTGCTTTCCTCAATTCCGCCTTTTCCCATGATTTTTCCCTTACCGATATAAATTCGCAGAATATACAATAGACCGTCCAAATCATGGAGAAGACAGGGAAAGGGATAACGACACAGCAAAGTAAGTCTATGAAACACAATTCTAAGAATGGCGTGAAGTACTTCTTTGCCTTGACAGCCGTTTTCTTGTAACCTGTCGATGTCCTTGCCTCGCCGCGCTGTTTGGCTTTCATAACTCCTGTCAACAGGTCTATAAACATAGCCCCAATAGTGACAGCGATACATAAGGCAATCAGCACGATGTGTGTCATCATGTGCTGCTGGATAAAATTGTAAATAACATCTTTCATTTTGTCTGTTTTTAAGATTAATACTATATTTGCATGTGTTTTTCATAACCCAACAGACCTGGCGAGGTTTGCATAAGTTTTTTCCCTGCTGCCTGCGAAGGCATGCAGGGAGTTTTTACAAGTTTAGTCTACAATTGCAAAATCTTTATCAGAAATACAAAACCATCCAGTATAGTAATTTGAATCACCTTTTTTCAGGTTTCCTATTTTACCATTTCCATATACATAGTGATAAGTTTTAGTATTTCCTGCACCATAACTCATTTGGAAAGCTTTAACACCGTTCGCTCTATTCCCAGTCATAGCACCTTGATCATACATCTTGCAGTACAAAGTGTTTCCATCGTTTTTTTTAGCATAAACTAAATAAGGTATTTGTGTAATTTCTTTTTTATCATAATCTATGCTTGTATTTGTTTCAATAATTCCATTATCAGTCAAATAGCCAATAATAGGATTAAACACAGCAGTTTGAAGCCCATAATGTAAATTTATGGTAATATCTTCTAGTGCTTTAAATTTGGCAAATACATATATTTTATCTCCTTGCATTTGATAAGTATCTTGATAATTAAGAACTTCTCTTGCCGTATTTGTTTGTTTGTCAAAAGTGTTGCTTGAGCATATATTAACAGAAGAAATTGCTGTTATACTATTACAAAAAACTTCTTCTCCCACAGATAATTCCTTGTTATCAGCATAAAAAATGTATCCTAAATTTTTTGCGGATGGATAATTACTATCTGTATCGGGATTAATTAAAGCATGAAATCCTCCTACAAAGTCTTGACCGCTATCTCCTACTGCATTGCTTACAGATTTTATTTTCCATGGCCCTATAGTCTCACTCATTTCTGTAAATGACGTATCTTGTGGAAATTTTGATAATGTTCTGTTTTGATTGGAAAGTAATCTCCATCCACGAATACCAAACATTCCATTAGGGCCATTCAACCCAAGACATACCATTATATCATGCGTAGTATTATACTTCCTTATAACCTGTAACAGATTAAAAGTTCTATTAACATTGTTGTCAGTATATTCTTTTCCAACAACCTTATCTGTATATTCAATAACTCTTGCTCTATAAGTACCGGAGGGGAGGAGGGCTTCTAATAAATTTATTTTTTCTTTATTTAATTCGGGAATAAATTTTTTCAGTCCTTCATACAGATATTTGGGATTACTATTTCTTGAAACCACAAAAATATAATTGGCTTCTAAAGGAATATCTTCTTTCTTTATTACAACATCGAAAGGTACAACTCCAGAGCCGGCATTCATATTAATAAATTTAATTATACTATCTTTTTCTTTATTAGTATTTGTTGCAAAACCATAGCTCGGAATACCAGAACCATATTCTTCACCTATAATTTTATAATCTAAAGACTTGTCTAATGGGTAATAAAAAGTTGTATAAGAGTTATTTTCGAGCCACTCTTCATGGAGAATATACCCAGCATAGGATATAGATTCTGTCATTTTAGTAAAATCAGCTTCAAATAACATATCGCTTATGTAGGTATCTGATACCCTAAAAAGATCTTTTTCATAATTCTTTCTTTTTGTTACAAAAATAAATTTTGCATCCTTAGGATGATCATCTTTATTCAATCTAAATGTTATAGGTTCTTGCGTTGGAGAATTCATTGGGAATTTTAGTAATATATCTTCTACAGAAGAACTCATTGTTCTAGAATACCCATACGTTATCAATGCTGTACCATAATCTATGCCTTTTAGAATATAATTACAATCTTCTAATGGATAAAACTCTGTCGTATATTGTCCGGTTAGAAATTTATTATCCATTGTAAAATATCCATCAAGAGATTTTTTTGAACTTAGTTTTGTCTCTTTAGAAACTATTAAACTTGAATTTAATGACTTAATTAATTCAATTGATTTTGTTATTTCTTGTATTTTATTTACACCTGAAGATTCAGTATATAACTCCGGTTCTTTTCCTCCAGTATTTATACGACTTGTTGCAAAAAGATAATATTCCGAATCATTAGAGATAAAACTATATAGAACGTTTTTAGGATCCATAGAATTAACCCTCATTATAGGCTTAATCATTTTAAAATTAGAATCTGAAATACCAATAGAGTAGTAGCCACTTCCATATTCTTGAATAGAAGCAACTCCTTTTTTAAATGATTTAAGAGAATATAATTTTGTTTTATAATGATTATTGCCGCTAAATTCTCCATTTAGGAGAAATATTCCAACTTTACTGAATTCTTCTTGAACAGCAACTCCCCAGTGAGGGGAATCCAGCCCATTATAATTTTCTAATTTGGAAAGTTCTTCCGTAAGGTTTTTACGACTAGTTGGATGTACCACCGCATCAGTGGTTGTAGCAGGGTAAATAGTCTGACCCTTTTTGGTAAGTTTATGAATTTTAGCCATATAATTCTTATTTTAATTCGTAAATTTATTCTTTATCGGTTCCCGATTAAAGGGAACCACTCAATACATCTTCGTATTCCTTATCGGAAATAGGAGAGGAAGAAAGCATCTCATTCTGCACATCCTTTACCACAGAGTCCTTTAATTCGGTACGCTGCTCCTCTGTCATGGATTCCCATGTCATCGGGTCTCCCTTATCGCCTTTCTGGTAGTTTGGATAAACGTCAATTGTACCTGTACTGTCATCAGACTTGCCATTGACAAGAACGATGCCTGTAAACTCCATGGATACAAGGTTACAGATACCATCAGCAAAATCAGCATCAGTAAGGTAATACTCGCGTCTGACCGTCAGGTTGCCCGTACGCATGCCATGATTATCAAACACAACCAGCAGGCTGCCATCATCCAGCCTGCGACAGTTCTTGTAATCGTGTCCGTCGAAAGAGGCTACGACGGGTTTCGACAATGCTGTCTGATAAGTAAACCGGAAAGGAGTTTTCAGGTCTCCATTCAGGTTTTTCTCTATGATTTTAAAATCGGACTGATAATTTATTCTCATAACTATAATATTGATGTCACATCGTCAATTTCCACGGCAGACAGATACTTCTTATCAGCGTCTACGGTTTTCTGATAAGGTGTTAAATCAGGTGCCACGTATCTTTTCAACGCATCGGTAGATAATCTTTTGTTTGTATTCCCTTCCTGAAAGGGTATGTTCTCCTTACCGTTCAGTGTTGTCCGTGCGTCAAGCTCGTTAATCGTTTTTCCTGCCATAATTATTTGTTTTACACTATAAACATTCTGCCAATCTCCGCCAATACGGTGATGCCATTAACCTTGATTTCCCCGTCTTCATTCCTGCCGATTGCAAACTCCTTATCCGAAGGGATAACTTCCGCAATGGAAACCAAATCATCCTCTGTGAGTGCCCTTTCGCTGACTGTATAGTCATTGTCTGCCGAAGCGCATTCTCTTGCCTCTTCAAACTCGCGCATCAGTGTTTTTTTCATATCAACATAAGAGAGGTATTCCTCACTCTGCTTAATCGACTCAAGCTCTTGTTTTTCTGCGTTACTTATGTTTTCTTTCTTCTCCAATTCATTCACTCGTGGAAAGGCTTGCGCGTCATAGCCTTCGGGTTTCAGCTTGGCATAGATACCGCGCATATCCTCGTTAAAGCTCTCCATTGCCCTTTCGTAGGCTACGAGATTCAAGATAATCTTCACTTTTGTTTTATTGGCAAGCGGCGCACCCTCATCCGATTTCAGAGGCACGAGCTGCAAAAAACTCATTTTTCTGATGATTTCGTTGATTTTCATTTTGCACCTCCTTCCTTGGGAATGGAAGACAATATGCTTCTAAGCATACTCTCTATATCTTCGATGGGAGCTTTCATGCCTACTGTCATGGTAAACCCTGTGGGCATGATAGAGGCTGTGCCAACATAAGCATCTCCATCCAATACGATATATTGGATATCATTGGTTATATTGTTTGAAGCTTCACCGTTTTCATAAAGCCTTGTAATACTTTCTTTTTTTCTTATCAGTTCCATATCTGTATAATTTAATGATTAGTATATTATGGGTTAGGGTTCAAAGCCAAAGGATAAGCCTTCTTCGTGTACTTTCCGCTGGATAGCGTAACATATACATAGTACTCTTGCAAGAAATTCATCAAATCAAATTGACCCGATATCACAACCGGATTGTCCAGAGTCAAATCCTTGTCTCCTAAAGATTTTTGCTGCTCACCTGCCTGGAACGGGTCGGTCACGTCACTCGTTATGAATCGCAGACTAATCCAATTGTTGCGGAGAGTCATATTGCCATTGGTAGCCTTTAACTTGAGTTCCCACTTGACAGCCGTATTCAGACCTGTCATTGGATGCGTCACATACTCTGCATTCAGATTGATTACCAAACCACCCGCTTCTTCTTCCGATACATACTTAACCCTGCCGGGGGAACAGTTCATCACCGGCAAGAATAAGTTGACCGAATCAGGGTCATAGATACTATTAATCTTATTCATGCAGAGAAACGGATATACATCATAATATTGACCTAGCGTCAGACCCCTGGCAGGCATTTCCAATGACACACCCGGTTTCACGTTCGCCAGTTTCCTTACGATTCTGTTGGACGAGTCAACCAACATCGCCCCAAACCACCATGTTTCAAGGTTAGTTCCGAAATCTATATCGGACAACGTTATAGAGCCGGGTCCTGACTTATCCACATCGGTAATGTTGATTCCAACCGAACATGATATAGTTCCGGATTGGGATACTTTGGAATCGCACTGAAATGCGAATATGGGTGCCCATGCATTATGCTTGTACAACAGAAAATCCGCCAACCTGTACGGACTCCCACTTCCGCCCCAAGGTCTCTCATAGGTATATCCGTTCATCTTGTCTTCCGTATACAGCTTGGGGATTTCCTCATAAGACGCTACAGGGGGCGGCTTAATGCCGCAATTCTTCATCGAGCCTTTCCACCAAGCCCCTTCACCGTCAGATGGCATGCTCCTGTCAGGAGCAGCAGAGGCAATATGGACAGGCTTACATCTTGACCACATATTAATCTCATGGCTCGTGCACAACCCGCTCACATTCGTTGCAGACGTCCCAAGAACGGAAGCAACGTCACTCCTCAGATTGACAGGAGACGTAATTACGTTATTCGAGTTAGCCATATCAATAGAGTAGTAACAGGGTTATATAAGTCGAGATAAAGGCACACATCTCCATCCAAAACACAGGCTTCCTGAACTTAAGGCATGCCAATACGATTACACCGCCAAGGAAGGTTATAAGAGGGACATACCAAAAACTCATCAACACTTGCCATACAAGAGAGGCAAGCGCGCAGATTCCCGCGCTTACATAATGGATATTGCGGTTATAGTCCTCCTTGAACAAGGGAGCAGAACCGACAAACGCCAATGATGCACTTGCGATGAACGCCAGGAATTGATATTCTTCCTTGCTGGCTTCGATGAACGATGCAACCAGCAGGGAAGATTCGACAAGACAGAAGAGCGTGAACAGCCAACCCCTCTTTCCAAGCCGATAGTATGTGTCACTGATACTTGCAGGGATGCCATACATCCCGACTGTATATCCGATATAGGATACAAACAGAATAATCGAAACAATCAATAATGTAACCATAGTTTTTAATTTATAAATTTACGTTTCAAATCATCAATCTCTTTGTACAGCTCAATTATCTGAGCCTGCAATACTGCCGTATATTGGGCATAGTTCACGGACAGGTAGTGTTCTTTCGAGCTGCCTTTAGACACCAGTTCAGGATACAATTCTATCATATCCTGTGCGATAAACCCTATACTTTCCTTTCCATCCTTGATATAGCTGACAGGGGTGATGAACCCTCTGTTCCGTAGCGGTTTTATACATGATTTTAAGCGGACGTCCGAATAAGCGGTAATCTCACCGCTTGCAAGGAACGAACCCTGGACAACCGCCCTGTTATTAGAGGCTTCAAGCTCCAATCTAATCCCCGGGCTGTTACCTCCATCATCATTCGACACTGCTATCAGCATGGTTCCCCATGTGTCGTAATCAGGTCGATACGTGCCGATGGTGTATCTTGTCTGCCATCCAACACCGTCCAGTGTATCCTTCCAGCTAATTATCGGTCTACAGGAGTCGTGCATCATCAAGGATAATTGGTTAGCCCTGAATACGGCATTGTCCGGATTGAAGTATATCGGCCATTGCAATTGCCAACGGTCTGTCATCGTGCTTGCGAATGATGCTCTGCATTGAATGTTATTGTAGCAATAGAGATTCGTAATATTAACAATACCGTCCGACTGGAACTGAGCTACACGCCCTGCCGAAGTGTAGAATGCGATCCCGTAATATCCCGACATGTGCACGAAATTGTCATTCCCTGCGAAGGATAAACCATTCCAAGGACTACCCCCATCGTGAGCATTATTAGGTTCACTGCCAATTATGGTGCACCCAACCTTATTCGCCCAAACAGTACTCCACATATTGCTATTCCATCCACCGCCAAGGCTCTTGCTTCCCGATGTGGGAATCAGCCCATCAGAACCGAAACTGTAACCGAATCCCGAACCATTAAGGGATATTTTTTTGCTTCCGTAGATAGTCAAGGAATCATCAGACGCCTCCTTCAAGTATACGTAATCACCGTCACCGAAGTTTATTTTGTTACCAAAATTCCCGGCTTTGTTCAGGACTATATTATTAGTGGTCGTAGTTCCGTTTATCGCAAGGTTGCCTGTTATCGTCCCGCCTGCCAAAGGCAGATACTTTCCTGTTATAACATCGTCCTCCAATTGGGACAGTCTGGTCGGGTACGCAGGAAGAGATATCACCCCATTGGATACATTATAAGGAGTTGTGCCCAGCTTTACCTGCTTGGCATATACACTGCCCAAGTCCGGTATGTGGGAAAAATGGATTCTCTTGGACGTGTCAGACTTGGCAAGCTCATCCCACATGGCGTTTATATCCAAACCGCCACCGCCTTTTTTATTCGTCCACTTGTTTTTAATCGAGTCGTAGGTCAATACCTGTCCTTCCGATAGAGGAGTAACCAGGTCTACATCGTCCAGCATGCCCAATGAGGTTGCACCACTTCCACCACCGGTTGTCGAACCGAATGCGGATACTTCGCCTGTAGCGTAGAAATTAACCATAGACCCATCATCCTTCTCTACATATACGGCATTATTGGTCGCGTCATATTTCAGCATGGCATTACCGATTTGGACAGAATTGATGGCTTTTATATGAGTGAACGGATATTGAGGTTCAAGTATATGCTTAAACTCTGCGGACCGGAGAAATTTAAATGCCGACAACAACACGCCTACTGTCTCCTCTCCGACAAAGAATGACAACGGGTCTGCATGGAGTGTACCATCTTCTTTCCACCAAAGTGCACCGTTGGCAAAGTAACCCGTACCGTCAAAGCGCACAAGCCCCTTGGCGGCATTTTCGGGAGCACCGTTTTCAGGATAGTCGAATTTGTCCAGCATGGAACCTCCCCACCAGGAAGCAATACCTCCACCGCGCTTGTCAGATTGGTATACACCGTTCGTGCCGCTCATTATCTTGAAACCGCTTTCCGAGGTGTATCCTAAAGCTAACAATGAGGATTGAATAAGACCACCCTCAATATTGGTATATTCCTTCAGTGCTTTCGTCAAGTAAGATATATCACCTATATTCTTTGAAATCTCCTTGATGGAAGCGTTCAACTTTTCCTGTATATAATTGTTTGCGGCATTGATATGGGCGATAAAGTCACCGTACTTCAAGTTGAACGCTGAATACTTGCCATCCACCATAGCCACTTCGGTAGCTGTGGTCTTACCGTCCTGAATCACACCGTTAATGGTGTTAATCAGTTCTTGTGCCGAATTGTTGAAAAGCCGGTATGCCGTTTCCAGCTCTGTTTTTACCACACCTTCATCAAGAAGCTCGTTCTCTATAATCTTGCTATAGGACTCCGTTACATCCTTTTGGGTTGTGGCTATAGTGTTTAAATACTTCTGAATGGCTGCCGCCTCACCTCTGTCTACGATACCATCATTGAATGCTTCATCGGTAAAGTCCTTCATTGAACTTACAGTACTATCCAGCTTTTCAGCCGCTTTCTTCGTTTCTTCGGCTATTTTCTTTGCTTCTTGCGCCAAAGTGTCATCAGTGTATTTTGATGCAAGCTCCCAATGGGAGATACTAAATGCTTCCCCTGCCTTTTTTGAAGTATTCGCTCTGAGCATATCGTCCTTGTAAGTGCTACCATAGGTCGCATTTACCCACATATCACCTATGTCGTATGCGTCCGAATTCTGCGGTTGTCTCACAAAGATGCGTCTTTTCCCATCTGCGGTATCCTGTGCTTTTTGAGCGTTTTCCAAAGCCTTGACAATATCCGTATCGGTAATGGCATTCCAATACCATCCCTTTTCTTGTTCATATTGGAACCGGTATGCTTTTCCCTCCTTGCTGTAATAGAGGTCTCCCAAATGATTGTTCTTCTTCTCATCTGTATCCCAATCGGATGCGGGAATATTTTCAAGGGTGGGCACCGGGTCGTAAAACCATGTTTCTATCGCACCGTCAACCTGATTCTGGATATTATCTATTTCCTGCTTGATGTACTCTTTCAGAGGGCCCAAGTCCTCTTTGTACTTCTCGGAAGCTTTCTTGAGGGCGTCTTCAATGGTATCACCGTTACCGATAGTGGTGCCCACAGAGAGCTTGCCCTTTATTTCCACACCTTCACCTTGGGTGAATTTCACATAGCTCTTGCCGTCACGGTCTCCAACGTATGTATCACCGTACACATGGAAGAATGCCTTGTTGTTAGTTTTGTCTACGCCATACTCAACATACTCCTTGTTCAAGTAGGAGTAGGAGTCTATACCGTGATACAGAGTAACACTCGGGCTGAACACATCGGTAGAAGAGAAAACAATGGCATTCTGTGCGTCAATATTGCTTTCATCCGTCACGTCCTTGTTGTCAATGCCTTTCCATTTGATTCGTGCACCAAGGTGGGCTACAGTATCACCCTTTGCCGGAATGTCACTGCCTGTGTCGCAATCCGCCATGCTGAGGTCAATATAGTGTAATTTGTATATACCGACATTGATAGGCTCTTTGCTTGCCCCTACACATAAACGCCAATAATAATGGTTCGCTACCTGTTGGTATTCTCCCGGTTTTTGTATGTTGAAGTTTTTGCTCTGTACCTGGAAGCCTGCACGGAAGCGGTTCTCCACTTCCACACCGTCCTGCTCGGCAAGGAAGAAACATCTGTACACGCCTTCGGGAACGCCATTGTCTACCGTTTCTTTATCCATCAATTGGAGTTCACTGCCATCTGCAAGCAATATAGGATTCCCGTCTGCCATTGAAAGTATGGGCGTTTGTTCAATGGTGCCCTTGGTCCAAACATCAATAAGCGTAACAGCACCACCCGGAGTTAGAACTATCTTTCCACCTACAGAATTTACATTTTGTATCTCCAGTGATTCGAAATAGGCTTTCATGCGGACTTTCAGTTTATCAACCTCCGCATAGGTTTGACCTGTTTCCTTATCAACCATTATGATACCACCTGTACTACCACTGACAAATTTCCCTATTTCAAAAGCTTTGTCAGAGGATAACTTGTGCGGGGTACGGTCATCTTGTGTTTTACTGAGAAAATGTCGAGAGACTTTTGCTAAGATATCAGTAGTAGAAATACTATTTCCTCCCAATGTATTACCTATGATATCGCCTGCAATTTCTGTAATAGTACTTCGTAATGCAGAAACATTTGCAGATAATTTGTCTGTTAATTCAACAGATATGTCATATAAGCAATTTTTGTCCGCTTTACAAGTAAATGAATTTACATACATAAGATACTCATGTTCGTTGTATTTTATATACATGCGAACATTCTCATTTAGTAATTCTGCTAATTGAATATTGTCTGCAAGAAATACTCTGGAAAAATTGACATAGAATGTGAATTTTTCGTCATTATTCTCTGACATATACTTTATCAATGCTTCATCCAATCTCTTCTCAGCAGCGAGTACAAGGGACTTGGGCATCTTAATGCCTGTAATCACAAATTTATCCCCGACAGAAGGCTTATAGTTATTGGTGGCATTAGGCATAACAATTCCGAAAGTGGTATTGTCCTTTTTTACTGCAATCCAAACTTCATTTGTAGAAGTGTTTTGTTGGCTTTCTACATATTGGGATGGTTGTGAAGTAACCTTCTGCTCAAAATCTCCTGCCGGTAAGTTCCCGGAAGAATCCACCAATACAGGGTTGAATGCCCTTCCCGGTTCATTGTCCTTATAGGTAACTCCTATTTCAAACTCGCAAGCAGCGCAATTACCCGTAGTCATATTGATTACAGCCGTACCACCCTCCAAACCCTGTTCGAACAGGTTAAAGCCGTAATCTCCATTATATATATGTAATTTTATGTAGAAATAAGAATGTACATACTCATCTGTATCATTGAATATATTATTCCCTTCTCCGGTTCCGAGTTCGTCACTATCATTAGCATCAAAAGCAATATCCGCAATCTCACCAAATAACTGTCCCGAAGCGTTTGTCACATTTTCTATGGTAGGCTTTATATCGCTGAAATCTACCTTTATCTCTTTTACCTTCTTAGAAGAAAATGTATTTTTGAAAGAGTAGTAATCATTTGTGCCGGGTATCTTATACGTGTCGTTAAGCGCATTGTAGAATCTTTCCGCTCCATTTGTTTGTCTGTAAATGGAAGGCATAAGGTTTTGTGTACGTTCTATAGTACCTTTTTCATCATCATTCGGATAGTAGAAAGGGATATTATCAGAGCTACCAACACCAGTAACGCGATTGACAATTTTATAATTGGCGTTTGTCTTTTTTATTGATACAAGCCCTTTCTTATACTCGAAGGGAGTAGAAATTACATTCTCTGTATATCCTATGTGACAAACCTTACCTACAAAGTAATAAGGAAGTTCGTATATGGTATATATGGATTGTAACGCTTCTGCAAGATACACATTGTCAAGTGAAACAAGTTTGGAATCGGAAGTGATATCATCATCTATGACTACCGAATATCCGATACCCGATTTTGCCATTGAAGCGTTAAGGCGACCTACAAACTCGTTTATGTCTCCCATGAACTTCACAGAAGTAGAGTTGGAATGATAAGTATCTGTTCCAGTTGTCACCACATCCATGAAATACACGTTCTCCAATACGATACGTTCTGAAACGAACTGGAGTTCATGCTTATACATAATGCTCTTGTTGTCCTTTGAAGATGTAGGGGTTTGGTCGACATAGTATCTCTCACCTCTGAACTCCACAAATTCCTCTCCAGTCCACTCTTCATCCAAGCAAGACGGATAGTTGAGCGTGGCGGTAAGCGTAGGAGTGCCGGCCATGCGCTGTGCCGTGTAAGTGTATTCACCCAGCTTTGCAGACATGGTTTCGTTGGGAAATTTGACTTTTTCCCCATGTGTATCCAGCTTGTATATGTATAGGCTCAGTTTCTCCATTACTTGTGTTGTTTGTTTTCTCTGAATTCTTCGTATATATTTGGAAACTTATGCAGGACATATTCGATGAACATATAAATGTGATGGTACAGATCTCTATTCTCACCATCATACATAATATCAAGTCGATTAACGTCTTGTATCTTCATGAATAGATTGAAAATTGCGTTATCTGTTTCATCAATTCGCTCTTGCATTTTGGCAATCTCTTTAATGAAGTTGGCATCTATGTTTATCACTTGTTTATTCATTATTACCTCCTTCCTGCTTGTTCGTTTTGTTGGCTTGCTGTTGGGCAATCACCTTTTCTTCTGCTTCCTTAACTTCCTTAGTCACTCGTTGCTCCTCATCGGGTGTGCTCTCCGTGTTCTTTTCGATAGCCGTTTTCGTGGAGAGAATACCAGCCTGTTTCATTGAGATAAGCATGTTGTTATACTCAGTTGCACTGAACGGCTGCCATATCTTGAACTTACAGCTGACACGAAGTTTGTCAAATTCTGTAATGGCATTTACGTTCTCGCCTTTTTTTACCAATTCTTTGGCTAATCCCTCCTTGAACAGGCGCATCATCTTGTCTGCAAAATTCTGCCACTCGATAACCCCTTGCTGGGCATTCTTCAAATCTAAATCACGGGTCAGCGTAATAGCCAGTCCGCTTATGTCACCACTTGACTTGACATCTTTAGGCAAAAGAAATGTGCATGAGGTGTTTATCTGTATCTTCTCGAACAAATCTTGCAGACTGTCAAGCATACCTTGCGGACTGGGCGGTGCTTTGAACTCTGCACTTCCGTTACCGTCCATTGACTTGTCTTGCAAAATGATACTCCCTGCAAGTTTCTTTGTCGTTTCTGACAGATTGCCTTTAATATACAGAATGCCCCAGCCGTTCCGTTTCTGAATGACAAAGAAGATGTTGTAGATAATCTCGTAAATCTCGATAAGACTCTGTCCGTTGTTCCACGCCACATTACCACGTTTGGTACACAATGGTATCTCACTGAAACCGTGCAATATAGGAAGTTCTCTTACAAAACCGTCCTCGCCTGCTTCTTCACCGTCTATCGGTGTGTGCATACGGTACATGTAGGTATCATCGTAACTGTCAATGTATTCCACACCGTCCGCATCGGCATAGTAGACACTTTCAAGAAGCCTGTCACCGTTGTTGTCATTGTGTGATATGATTACGTAACCATCTTCATAACTTATCAGGCGGCACTTGATACGTCCTTTATAGTCATAATAAAACAGAAGTCCTGCATCGCCTGTTGCAAGTTGCGAACGGACTGCCTTTGTACGCCATCCATCCATATTCCTGTCTACCCAATACTCTTTGATTGTGGAATAGTTGGCTTTATCTTTCTCGGAAGGAGTGCCACCTCTTAAAGACAATGTACAGGGATTCCCGCAAAGGTAGATTACGTGGCTCGCCAGTATCTGTTCTTGGAAAGCTAATGCCGTGCGCTGGAACTTGATTTCCTGATATCCCCCATCTTCTAACTTCACGCAAATGCTCGGCAAGTTTTGATCAAATAATACCTCATGGCTCATCGGGTCAAGTTCTTTCAGAAACTTTTCCTGCGAAACGATATTCTTTTTTACATTCGGAAGCCTTGCCGTGCGTGTATCGGTAATAGCTGCGGACTGACCGTCGGAATAGTCGTTTGTAGAGCAAGTGTCACTTCCTCTGAAAAACGGTTTCTTCTGCAACAAGGCATTTACGTTCCGCAATAGATATGTTTTTTTCTCTTCCCGTGTCATTTTTCCGCATCAATTAGGTTGTAATACTTCATGCAGGCTTCCTTGCTCGGCATTGCAGAACACTCTCTCGAAGTCCATTTGCAGATAATGTCGTGCTTCTGCGGAACAACGATTATTCGCTTCTGCCCCTCTTTCTCTTCAATATTGAATTTATCGTTCAGCTTCACGCGTGCATCCAACACGACCTTACTTGCTTTGATAAAAGTGTCTGAATCTCCACTTGCTTTCGCATCGTCAGCAATCTGTTTCATCTCCGATATTTCTTTCAGCAACGCTTCTCGGTTCTCATCTTTAGATATGGTAGTGATAGCACCGATGCCGAAAGATTTCAGTTTCTCGGCAAGCGTGGATAACACCTTGTTTGAAGGCTTTTCATCTTCTTGGTAAGCAACCTTTGCAGCAAGATCCTTATCTACGAAAGAATCACACATTACCAAATAGGCAACATCTCTTACCCTTGCTTCAATTCCTTCTGTTTTAAGGGAATTGATAATATCCTTTATGTCGTTATAGCTTATCATATCCTAATGGTACTTATTTGCGAGATTACACCAGCAATCTCGTTGGGGTCTCCACTCCCCCTCTATTGACTACTTGCGAGATGCTTTCGCCAACTACTTTTCTTAAAATCCCTATCGCTCCGTTTAGATCAGCATTCAGGATTTTACCTGTACTGCTACGGAATAGACCTCTTTGTATGCGCTTACCTAAATATGTTTCATGTTGACACATCTCTTCGCCTGCGTAGTGGTCTATTTTGGAAGTATAACTTTCTTCGGTTATTACGACCTTAATTCCCACTTCTTCGGACTTGTACTGTATCTGAGAGATTAGCTTTTCAAATGGGATGCTGACAAAGTTTTGATTGTTACGTTTCCCCATATTTATTTGCTGCTTCCAATCTTTGTTATTACCTATTACAATAGTATCAATATGATTATCAATACAATAGTTTACAATAAATCGGGAAGTCTTGTGCATATAGTCATTCACTTTACAATTCCGCTTTAGTGTTAGTTTCCCTATTCGCCTACTTGTACCTTTCCCTCCAATGAAACTCATTAACTTAGTTTTCCTCTTGTTGAAGTATTGGTTTATGGATTTCAATATTCTGCCATTTATGATAAAGCTCTTATGACATAGCGAATCATAGGAAGTTGCAAGGTTGTTCAATCCCAAGTCAATACTTAAATAAGAGTTTGGTTCAAGTCCGGTGGTTTCAATACTTTCTTTTTCATATACTACTTCTATGATATGGCAACTACATTGCGGGATAATGCGAACCTGACGCAAATTAGTTACTTTTGTTCTTAACGGTTGTATGTTTACTTTCTTCGGAAAGTGAATGTATCCGTCCTTCAACTTGCATTGCTGATAGGTGAATACGACTATATTTCGTCCTTTCGTCTTATGTTTATACTTCGGAGGTTTCGGTTTACCATTAAGCTTGTCCTTGCATTTACATAGTTTAAAAAACGACTTCCAATTCTTGAATAGAAGAGCAACAACCTGTTGACTGGTCTTCGCAGGAAGAGATGTATAATCCATTTGTTTTTCCTTGGCAAGTAAAGCTGTCAATCCGTATTCAGGAAGCAACTTACCACTCTTCGTAAACTCCTGACGAATCATATAGTTTGCGTAGTTGTACAAATTCTTGGATAGGAAACAAAGCCTGTCCAAGTACTTGTTACCAATGATAATATGTCGTTCTACTCGCTGCATATACATATATAATTATTATGTTCTGTGAGGCATATAAGTGCCATCCTAATACCATAAATGTTCATCGTAAATACTTCCTTCTGTCTGTGCATGGCTCGCTTGTTTGGTTTCTTCCTCGTGATTGTAATACCCTGCTTGAATCTCATTCCCGTATTCAATGTTAGCGCACGGAAGCATTCTCATAGCGCATGGGTCTAACAAGTCCATTGACCTGCCTTTCCCTAACATCTGATTCATTTTCTTCTTGTTCCAAAGCCGCTTCTTCCCACTCTGCATATCGTCAAATCGCACAACGGAACATTCTTCCATAAACTCGTTCTCAACCGTCACTTTGTATTTCAAGTTTTGATGAGTGTAAGTCTGAACGGCAAGTTTATCGTCAAATGTCAAGTTGCCTTCCTCTATCATCTTGCATAATCTGATATAGCACATATCCTTGACTGTCATTGCGGTAAGTTGGTAAAGCCCGAAAGGTTTATTTAGCGAGATATAAGGTACTGCATCGGGAATGTAATCATTGAAGTACCTTCCGGCAGTCGCGTCAAAAATGATATGGCTTTCGGCTGTTCCATGCTCAAATGCAAATGTCTTCACTGCCATAGCGTTTTCTCTCGGAGTGGACTTGCTAAGAATGAGAATGTCGTATGCGTGAAATCCATCCCATGCCAGAGCCACGAGATTATCCGTACCGTAATCCGCCAAATCCACGGTAATCCATTTGTCACCGTTTACGGCAGGGTTGTTGTTGAACACGCCTTGTGCGGAAGTGGAAGGGATAGGTATCTTTTCGTCAGAATCTGGGTCTGCATTATAGTTTACACCGATAAGCCCAGCAGCAGAGCGTGTACCAGAAGCGGCAACTGAACCAACGTACCCTGCATTGCCTTCCATTAGAGCTTCATTTTCATCAACTGTGCCCTCGTATAAGGTAAACGATTTGATAAAGTCTTGATATTTTGCTTTTCCTTTCAAGTCTTTAATCAAACTGTCTATCTGTATCTTGCACTTAGCGTAAACTTCTTCTTTTGAATCTCCCCAAATCACATCATCAACGGTAGACCCAGCAACAAAAAAGAATCTGACTTTTCCTATTCTATCAGGGATACCCTTCCCGTCAACTCCAACATACCAATCTATGAATCTTCTCGTCCAATGGGTGCGTTTAGGATTGAATGTCGCACGGAATTTCCCCGTAAATGTTTTGCTTTTTCCACGATTACGGGATTGAATGTACGTAAATACCTCCCAAGGCATTTCGGTAAGCTCATCAATGGCAATCGCATCGTACTGCCATCCTTTCGCACGCTCCCTCATTCTGTCTATATTCGTTGGGTCTATATAAGTCAAATCGCAGTACGCTCCACTTTGAAATGATATACGTGGCGTGTCTGCCTCTTTAACTTTTACATATCCCCCGAATATGTCCTTGAATGTATCAACAAATCCTCCTCCTGCTTTTTGGTTCCCAAGGCTTCTACGACTTATTAAGCATCTAAAATCAGGGTCAAGCATTAACGGTTCAGCGAATCCAAGAACAAGAGAGTATGACTTCCCGTTTCCGACCCCGCCGGCACCGAAAGATATATCCACGTTCGTTGAAGCAAAGTAGGTTTGGAAACCTGGGAAAGGTTTCTTCACTATCGCATTATGTACTTCTTGCTCTTTCATCAAAAGCAAAAATACCTCTTAATAACAAGGTAATATATACTTAAACCAATGTCTATTTATCATAGTGATAAATACAGTGATTTTTTTATAGTTATATCTTTTTGTTAAAGCATTACTTTCGCATATAATCATTATAAAACATATAGTGTATGAAGTTTACGAAAGAACAGCTTTCAGAAGCACTGAAAGCAGGAATCACTAACAACGGCAAGAAAAACTTGGCGATGAGTGAGAGAAGTTTCAACGGCAAGGTGGAAAGGATCTACAAGCGGTTGGAGAAAGCGAGTGGTAATGACGAGTTGGAATTGGATGATGCGGTTGCCGATTATCTGGAGGACTTCCAAGAGGACGACAACAACATCAGGAACGACAATTCAAAATTCGTAAAGGAGTGGGAAAAGAATCACCCCGCAAAGGATGATAAGGGAGATAAGGATGATTACAAGGATAACAAAGGAGACGAAAGCAAACTGGATAAGTTGCTCAAAGAACTCCAAGACTTGAAATCAGAACGTGAGGAAGAGAAAAGAGCCAAAACTATTTCCGAGAAACGCAATCAACTCAAATCAGCCTTAAAAGGGAAAGAAGTCAAGAACGAGGATTGGATTAACGACCAGCTTGAACTGATTCACATTGATTCTGAAACTGACGTTGACGCTCTTACAGAAAGACTGGTCAAGAGCTACAATAAGTTTAATGCTAACACTCCACCCGACATCACTCCAGGCGGCACGGGAGGCGGTAAGGGAAAGACCGATGACTTTGCCGATGTGGTTGCTGTCGTAAGGAAGCAGTCGCACAGAGAAGAAAAATAATAATCATTTAAACCAAAAAGAAAATGTCAGATTTCTATCAGCAAATCCTATTGAACAGTGGCTACCTTCCCGGTAGAGCATTGGTTCAGGCTCGCGGAAGCATTGGTGGTCATCGCTATGTCTTCGTGAAGCTACAGATGAGCGGGAAAGACGCACTTGTATTTCCTACCAGTGGTGGAATTGTTAAAAACCCATTCAAAGGTAATGCAAGAGCTTTTGCCGGGACGCTCGCTGAATATATTCCCAGTAATGGTTCTAATGGAAGCGAAATACGCATCCTAAAATCGTATGCAGTTGCAAAAGCTACATCAGAATCATCTGATACGGTTATTTACTTGAAAAGAGACGGGTATTCCCTCATTCCGTTTGTAGGGGACGTTCTCATGGTTGCTCCTACCACATTGGTAGGGAAAGGAACAGCAGTAACAGTCACAGCCGTTGAAAAAACGACTGACGGAACGGCTGGCGATGTTTGGAAAGTTACATTGAGCGCAACCCTCGGAGCATTAACAACTTCATCTGTTCTTGTTGAAGCGAAAGAAGCAGGTTCTGGTAAAGAAGCCATGGTTACTAATCCTAACTCATACCTTCCCTGCGACTTTGATTTTGTTTTTGACCCGGCTGCATCCGAAGATGATTTCGATGGTGCAAGATACCTTATCACTCCTGCATTGGCATTAGGAGATGTATTCCTCTACGAAGACCGTATGCAACCTCTTTCGGCTGCATTAAAAGCTTTGAACAAGAGCAAGGTTAAGGGTTGGTTTAACATTTAAAATTGACGAAACTATGCCTAAATTTGATTTTAATAACAGCAGATATGCAAGATTCTTTTCAGACAAGACCAATCAACGTTTCTTGCAATCCTTTGTCAATACAGAAGGTCTGCTATACACTAATTATGGTTGGTACAAGACTCAAGGTGTAAAAGCTGGTGCTCCCACACCTACCGCTCCTAATGGCATCGCTACTTTTTCTGTGAAAGGACGTGACTTGAAAGCCGCTCCTTTGATGGATTTGCGTGCACCTCTTGGTGACAGTAATCAAATGGATAAGGACGGTCTGCACTGGTACACCGCATCCATCCCTGATTTTATCGCTCCCGGTTTCGTTGAAACAGCTATGGAACGTGAAGCAAAAGAACAACAGTTTGAGTTGTTTGGAAACGATGCCGATTTGGTAGCCGCTTGGGTACATACATTACAATCCCAACTTGATAGTGCGGACGCAACCATGAACTTCATGACTGCACAGTTAATGTCTAAAGGTCATATTGACTATCGAAATATCGCACGTGGCGTTCAAGCTCCGTTGCATAAGGCTGATATACCAACAGAGAACTTTACTAAAGCTGGCACAGTAGTTTGGACAGACGAAAAATGTAAGATTCTCAGTCAAATGGCGGAAAAGGAGAAAAAATATCGTGAAGAATGGGGGTATGAAGGTGCAATGGTATGGCAGGTTACACGCAAGATGTTTTACGAAGTAATGCTGCAAAATGCCGAAGTTAAGGAATTGATTGAAAGTTTCAAGAAAAATCCTTTAGCTTACATCGCAACAACCGCTACTGCACCTACTACACGAGAGTTGTTCTTAGCTGCTTTCCGTGATTATCCCGGTGTATCTCCAATTGAAATTGTTGAAGAACGTGAGCGTAATCTTACCAATACCGGAGACACATTCGTACAAGGTTGGGACGATGAGATTGCTGTTCTCCGCCCTGCCGGATATGCTTGTGAGTTTGAATACACCAATAACCTAGACAAACAGATGTTTGATAAGTATGGTTCAAGCGTAATAACCAAGATTTTTGCTCAGGCTAACGATGGTCTCTGCACGATTGTGAATACAACAACAAACAACGGGCTGTATAAGGAATGGCATACTGATGTAATGATGTCAGCTTGTCCTGCACTGAAAACATTCCGTAATCACGTAATTGTAGACACAAGTCAGGCAGACGATTAAATGTACAATACATTGCGTAGTAGTTATGGAAAAATCATTTGACCCGATAGCATACCTCAATGGGCTTACGAGATTTGTCTTTGAAGATGATGCGCTTGAAAATATCGCATACGAAAACGGTTTGATGTTTATTTCAGACCGTTCAGAAATAGATGAATACACTAAAGACCATTGCCTTATCGCACTGTACGAGCTTGTCATTAACGGTCCGTGGTCTGTGGCTTCATCATCACTCCAACATGGCAGTTACAGACAGGACATAGGTAGTGAGACGGTAACGGCTGCTATAATCCAAAACTTGAAAGACCGTCTGAAAGCACTGTACAAAAAGTATGGTGAAGAAGAAGCGTTGAAAAGCATGGATTCGGGTAGTATGAGTTGGGTCAATGAAAATTCATTAGATGTATAGTTTATGCGTCTCAAAAGAAAAGCAATAGAAGAATACCCGTTTCATGGCACATTCTACACCGTGATAACGAATAAGCCGGAAGACGGGAACCTTCTCGGTGACGGTGACTTGCTTGGGAATGAAAAGACGGATAGTTCTCCCGAAGTCCCCACTACGGGAGAGACCATCCTTCTTGAAACTGAATGTGACATACAGCAGGCTGCAAAGCTGATTAATTCTGGTACTATCATGGCTGACTATAAAGTATTTTTCCCGTGCAAAGTTGGTGAGAAGCTACCTATACGTTTCAATACCAATTTTAAATGCAAGGATTATGCAATACCAATCCAAGGCAGGGTTATAGGACTTGAATATAGTCAACTTGGTGGTTGCTCGGTTGATATTAAAATGAGCGAGGTATAGGCTATGGCAAAGAAGGTTAAAACAGATTCATTGAATAAACTTATAAAGTTCTTATCGGAAGAAGCTGACAAAATAATTGCAGAAGAATTGAATAGGGTTACTTATAAAAATGATACAGACAACCTTCATGATAGCTACGGATGGGGAATATATGTTAATGGCAAACTATCCAAAAGCGGTTATCAAACGAAATACGCGTTAGCCCCAAGAATTTGGGAGAGAGAGCCGCTATACGGACGTGATGCGATAACGGATTTTCTTGAACGTAAATATAAGCCTCATGATGGAATTGACCTTGTGATAGTAGCCGCAATGCCATACGGACAAATATTACAGGAAAAGTACAAATATGAGGTAATCGCCATTGCTCAAAACCAACTCAAAGCATTAAGTAACAGAATTAAAGGTTCAACTTTTGGAATTATAAAGAACGGTAAATACTGATTATATGGATAGCAAATACAAGACAACATCAAAAGTGGAAAACTTTTTTTCCATGCTGCTGACAAAAGCGGCTATATCCGATAACCTGTTCATCGGGAATATGCCTGCCACTGTTGAAAGCAATTGGAAAGAAATGGTGCTTGTTGATGTGCTTTCCATGAAAGATTACGGAGCTTATGCCAAAGGTTCTGCCAACGTGTTCTTGTACGCAAAATCAGTTGACAGCCACGGTACGAAGCCCGTGAAGGAGCTGTACAAAATGGAACTTGCGCTTGACAAGGTTATTGAATCATGCAAAGACCCCCATTATGTGATTGATGTAAATTTCCGTGATGCAGATTATGACCAAAATAGGAACTACTACTACAACGTGATAAATATAGAAGTGACAATAAGGTAAACAGATTATTAACAGGATAACATTTTTTAATTATGGCAGTAAACAAGACTGGCGCAACAGCCAAAAAATTCATCAAGCCTTCTTACATCGTGACAACTCTGTTCACTGGCTCTGAACAAGACGATGTGCCAGAGGGTGACTCTTATATCCTTGAAGATGTAGTTGAGGATACCACTTCAATCGCTCAAGACGATAACGATGTAAACGACATCGAGTGCGAAACTTCCGACAGCCCCATTCTTTCCATCGTGAAGCTTGGCAAATACCAGTTTACAGCTGAGGTTGCAGATACACAAAAAGACCTATTGGTCGCTCTCATGGGATTTACGGCAGGAACTACTGTCTCTACTAAATACTTTGCTCCGGCTCAATACAAGAAGTTGTATGCAAAGATTGACGTAGTGTTTGAGGAAGGAGAAACGATGACTGCATTTGTGGTTCCAAAAGTCCAACTTAACTCAAAAATAATGCTTGAATCTTTGAACTCTAATGTGGGTCGTATCAACCTTGCAGGAACAGCGTATGATGCAAATATCGCCGATGGAGATAGAACTATCAGAACACCGTTTTATGTAGATTCAGCTTATACTTTACCCAAATAAAACTTGTTCATAATAGATAACTAGAGTGTTTACGGGCGGTAGGCTTATATGCCGCCGCCCTTCATGTTTATAATCATGGCAGTATATAGAGCAAAGAAAAAAGATACAGGACTAAAGACAAATGTTGTAACGGCTTGTACTCCTATATCTGATGAGTCAATGGAACGTTTGGCAAGGATAATGAATGACAGCCCAAGCATTGTAAAACTTCACGGTACGGAGTGGCGTATTAAAGGATTGAAGCCCGGTGTTCAATGGCTTATAGCCGAACAAGCGTGTCAGATTGTGAAGGGAGAGAAGTTAAGTATGGGAGATGTTATCAAAGAGTTCTCGGTAAATCTACCGGCAGTTGCACACGTGATAACGCTTGCACTTCTCAATGACAGGGACAGGATATTCTCTGATTATGAGAAAAAAGAACTATCAGATGACTACCACAAGGTCTTTGACCTTTTGATATGGAGAGATTACGACATAAAGGACTGGGCATTATTGCTTGGTGAAATCCTTAACCTCATAAGCACGGATTTTTTTTTCGAGAGTACCAATGTGATTCAGACCGTGAGGGAAATGACTTTGACGAGGAAGACGAAGAAAACGGAACAAAACTGATAATATCCCGTACAGAGTGGGGGCAGATGATTGATTTTCTGCGCTCCAACACTTGGTGCTCTCGTGACGAATATTTATGGGGAATGACGGTTGGACAGATCCGGTTAAGCTCGTTTGATTTTTCCCATGTAGAATACGGAAACAAGGACAAGAAAAAAAAGAAGGTCAGCAAAATAGGAAGTGTTGACGATTTGAAGAACTTGAATGATTTGGGTATGCCCATAATTAATAAAAAAGGATAACGATATGGCAAATAACGAAGCAGGAGCTTTCCTCAACATAACCCCTGATGTATTAAAGAAGTTGGATAGTTTCGATGAGAAGCTAGAGAAGATAGAGAAGCACGCCCATACAGCAGCAGATGCATTGAAAAACGGGTTTGGCAGTGTGGTAATGGATACGAGTAAATTGGAAAGTGTGATTACTTCGTTAGCCAAAAAGATAGATGCTATAAAAGGTAATCCATTTGAAGGAGCAGGGAAAGGTGCGGAAGAGACTACAAGAAAGACTACTTCTCTGAACGAAAGCCTTTCACGTGCGGCAGATTTGCTAAACAGAATAGGAAACAATAAAATCGGAGAAGGTTCATTTGCTAACTTTAATATATCCGGATTGAAGCAGGGATATTCGGATTTGAAAAAATACGTTGATAACATGGACTTGTCAAAGCCGCAACAAAAGGCTGCGGTAGAAGCCATGCGCTACATGAAGATGGAGCTTGACGAGCAACGAAAGACGGACGAGCAACGTGCCCAATCTGCGGAAAAGGCTGCACAACGTAAGGCGGCAGCGGATAAACGTGCTGCAAAGGCGGCAGCGGATTTAGCAAATGCACAGCGATCAACTCCACAAGGCGCATTAGATTATTCTAAAAATGCAAAGTCTCTGCAACAGAACGTACAAGCTATAGAGTACCTGAAAAAAGCTCGTTTGTCTTTGAACACTACCGATGCGAACTATAAGAGCATGCTTGAACAGATAAACCAAGCCATTGCAAAACACAACCAAGCATTGACGGAAGTAGGAGTCAAATCACAGCAGCTTGCCACACGCCATCGCAACCTGATGGATACAGCCGGGCAATTAAGCCGTCAGCTTGCTTTGTTGTTCTCCGTGTCACAGATTGAAGGGTATATCAGCAAGTTGGCAAAAGTGCGCGGTGAATTTGAATTGCAGCAGCGTTCGTTACAAGCAATCTTACAAAATAAATCACAGGCAGACCAAATTTTCAACAAGACTGTCCAACTTGCCGTAAAGTCGCCATTTCAAATTAAGGAATTGGTTACATTCACAAAACAGCTTGCAGCATACCGTATTGAGAGCGACAAGTTATATGATACGACAAAACGACTTGCCGATGTATCTGCTGGTTTAGGTGTGGATATGGGCAGACTTATCCTTGCTTATGGGCAGGTCAAAGCGGCAGCATATTTGCGTGGTACAGAAGTTCGTCAGTTTACGGAAGCAGGTATCAATATGTATGGGGAACTTCAAAAGTTGTTCAAAACAAGAGACCAAGCAGATTATACCACGGCACAGATTGTAGATATGATTTCCAAACGTAAGGTTACATTTGAGGATGTTGAACAAGTGTTTGAAAACTTGACTTCCAAAGAGGGTATTTTCTACAATATGCAAGAAATCCAAGCTGAAACTTTACAAGGTAAAATTTCCAACTTGAAGGACAGTATTGATGTGATGCTTAACTCCATCGGTAAAGCTAACGAAGATACACTAAAAGGTTCTATTGATTCAATTAAGGTATTGATTGATAATTGGGAAACAGTTGCTGAAGTGGCAAAGACGTTTGGTGTCGTAGTAGGATCATTGCTATTAGTACCTAAAATAAAAGCTATTACCAAAGAAGTAAGCTTATTATCTTTTGCTTTAACAAAAGCAGAAACTTCATTACGCTCTTTAGGGCTTGCTTTTAAATCATCTCCTCCATTAATGGCTCTTGGAGTAGCCTTACAACTTGTTAATGAGTTGTGGAACGTTCATTCCCAATATAACAAAATGTTGAGAGAAAGTAGCAACAAGTATTATACTGCTCAGTTAAGGGTAGGAGAAATAGACGAAATAGCTAAAAATAATACAAGGAACGCATTGTCCTCTCTTGTGAAAGAGATGAATAATGAAGGATTTGAAATACAGATAAAGCCCAATATATCAGAAAAAGAAGCAAAAGAGCAATTTGAAGAGTACAGAAAACAATATACAGACTTTTTAGAAGATATTAGAAAAATTGAAGCTAATTATGCAGAAAATAGGAAGAAGGGATGGCTGATAGGGGATGATGATATTGAAACTGATTTAGACGAGTATGAGAACTCTTTCAATGATTTTATAGCGAAAGGTAATAAAATACAAGCTGAACTATTAAGGCTTTCAGAAGAATCAACTTCCTTGGGTAAAGGAGCAAAAGAATACATACAAGAACTTGTAAAGGGGAAAAAAGAAGGAGAGGATTTAATCGACTACTACAAAAGGCTTGCGGACTACTTGGAGAAGTTACAGAACGGGGTCCTTTTTGCAGGTAAGAAAAGTTCTATCGCTAGCTCGTTTCTTGGAACAAGGAAAGATTGGGAGAAAGATAAAGAAAAAGCAGTTAAAGAAATACGTGAAATATTTGATTCTGTAAATGATGAGGTAATAAAAGGTAATAAGACAAGGGAACAATTTAAGATTTTAATCAATAAAGGAGAATTTTCCAAAGAATGGTCTGATATAAAAAAGCAACTTGCATACGATATATATAATTTGGGAGATATAAAAGTTCCTCTTAGACCAGGGATAAATAAAGAAGAACCTGAATCAGACTCCAAACATAAACGTGACATATTAGCAGAGCGCATTTCTCTTATTAAAGAGCTTAATAAGGAATACGAGAAGCTGAGCAAGGTAATGGGCAGCGATAAGGCTGCTAAGACTGTTATGGAGCGTTATGCAGATTCTCTCAAAAACGTGAATATGCCAAAGAACATCATTGGAGATGCGTTTTTGCCAAACAAGCAGAATATAGCAAAAGCATTGCAGGAAATTTCAAAGATAATCACAGATTTTAGGAAGAAGCAAGGTGCTATAAATGATTCATATCAACTGCTGGATAGCGATGATGTAGAAAATATTAAGAAACAGCTCGACAAGACCAAGAAGAACATAGAATCCATGTTCAACAGCTTAGACTTACACCAGAAGCTGAAAGATGCAGGACTGTCCGAAGCCGAAGTGCAGGCTTTGTTCCCCGGACTTGCTAAGACATTGGATGATGTCGAAAAAGAAATGAAAGCGTCATACGAAAAGAATTTCCCAAAAGGAGAGTACCTTGTTGCAGATACCGACGCAAACAAGCAATACTTAGCCGATTTGGATAAGTTGAATCAGCAGCGCATAAAGGAGCAACAAGATACTACCGAAAGGCTGGTCAAATCATACAAAACTCAGCTTTCAGAACAATTACAGCTCGATGAACAGTATTACAAAGACTTAGAAGAGATACGTGATAAATTCCAAAACGCTCCAGATTTACAAAAGAGATTGGAAGAAAATGCGACTAAGATGTACAATAAAAAGTCAGCAAATAACGCATGGAAGGAATTTACTTCATCGGACAGCTATCTTAACCTGTTTGACAATATAGAATATTATTCTACCGCAGCATTGCAAAGCATGAAAGATAAGCTTGTGAAAATGCGTGAGGAATCAAAAGACTTGTCACCTACAGAGTTGAAGCAAATAATGGAGCAAGAAGAAAAACTTGACAAACAGCTTAACCAAAGAGACCCGTGGAATAAGTTAACAAAATCTCTCAAGGAATATACAAAGCTCCGTAAAGAAAATGCAAAAAATGAGAAGGACGAGGCTAAAGCGAGAGATTTGCAAGCAAAATATGAGGAACAATTACGCACGCAAAGTAAAATAGTAGCAGAAAAGAAAGCAGCTTATGAATCCGCTACTGAAAATATAGATGCAGCATTTGAAGAATATGAAGTTGAACAAAATAACTACGATTTATTAGTTGACAAGAAGAAAAAGCAAGACGAGATAGTAGCCGGATATGATGCTGCCAACAGAGCTTTGTCGCAACAGGCTCAAAAGCTACAAGGGATAATACAATCTCTTGGAAAGATTGATATGGGTGGAGGTATGGTTGAAAGTATATCGGGTATTACAAATTCGGTATCAGACTTTGCTCACATGTTGGAGGATAGTTTCGGTGTTGCAATAGGAGAAGACCTTTATGAAATTTTAGATGGTGTAGGTGCATTATTCGGTTCTCTTGAAAGTTTTGACATAACAAAGCCAATAAGTAGCTCTCTGAATGTACTCACCGGACTTGGCAAGACAATCGGTAGCATATTCGGCATTGGCAATAAGAACAAGAAGAAAGAACGTGAAATCCAACGGCAAATAAAGAATATAGAATCACTTGGTAGGGCATACGATGAGTTAAAGGAGAAGATGGAAGCCGCTTGGAGTGCAGATGATCTTCGTACACAAACCAAAGATACAATAGCCAATTTAGACCAACAGATTGAATCATATGAAAATATGATTAACTCAGAAGAGGCAAAGAAAGATTCTGATAGAGGACGTATTGATGAATGGAATGATGCTATAAATGAACTGAAAAAGACAAGACAAGAAATTTTAGACCAACAGAAATTAGAATTAGGAGGTATAGGTGGGGAGTCAGAATATAAGGATGCCGCCTCTTCATTTGTTCAAGCATGGATGGATGCTTTCAATGAAACAGAAGATGGACTAAAAGCCCTTAATGAAAACTTTGATAGTTTTATTGAAAATCTTATCGTCAAACAAGCTACAATGAGACTTGCGCAAGGGCGTTTGAAGGAGCTGTTTGAGAAAATAGATGAATCTGTTACAGAGGGGAGCGTAGGAGGGATTAACCTCACTAAAGAAGAGCTTGCAAACATCCAATCAATCGGTAAAACGGCTCTTGAAGGGCTAAATGAAGACCTTCTCGCATTGATGGAAACTTTGGGGTACAAGCCTAACAAAAAGGCTGAATTGTCGGCACTTACTCAAAGTATACAAGGTATATCAGAAACCACAGCAAAAGTTCTTGAAGCATTACTTAATTCTATTAGGTTCTTTGTCAATCAACAGACAACTGACATAGCCGCAATCAGAGTGCTATTAGAGGCCCACTACAGCTTAGAATCCCAATCGGGCGAATCTAACCCCATGCTTGTTGAGTTGAGGGCGCAGACGAGGTATTTGGAAATCCTTTCGGACAGGATAGACCGTGTGTTTGCACCAAGCGCAAATTCCAAAGGGGCTGGGATTAGGGTGTTTATGCAATAGGTATTAATACAAAGGCACTCCGCTTGCGAGAAGTAGAGTGCCTCTTCATTTTTACCACCCCATTTCGTCCATCTGCTTTAATTGCTCCTCTTGTTCTTTACTGCCTTGAAAATGGACTTGGTTACTACCGTCTTTTGAATGATAGCCGCTACCTTCTAAATATCTTATTCTCGCCTTACGTTCCAATTCAGCAGCATCCTTCATACCCATGTCACGGAGCTTCTTTTCTCTGTTTACACTGTTCCAGTATTCTTTATCATCTTTATCCATTGTTCCACGACCACGGACATTATTCCCATCGCTATTAGAACTATTAGAATGGCTTCCTCCAAATAATGTTTTTTGAAATTCTCTTTTCAATGCAAGAGCCTTGCCATTAAGAGCCATTGCGTATGGGTTTAGTGTGCATACCACCATATATGATAAACTGCGATTGTCAAGAATACAAGATAATAACAAAGAATCGTTCACGTAATAATGGTCTTCCCTATCTAAAATCGGATGTCTTATCATCTCTTTCATCTCTGATAAAGGGAAATTTTTATATTTAGAATAAAGTGTATCGAAACTTATCCCCAACCCATAATTATCCATAATATTCTTTGCTATATTCTTTTCACCTTTGCTTCTTAAATCACCAAATCCTCTTATTATACAGAGTTTACCTTCATAAAATTCCAAAGATAATTGACTTATACCATTCTTTTCTGCTATGAAAAATCTCCAGTCTTTTATATCTGACTTATAATTATCGTTGTTTATTAGTTCAACAAATTCACTTAAAGTATCAACAACATCATATCCCATAGATTTGCATTGCAGAGCTACTTTATCATAATCATCACCCATAGTGAATCCATACACCCCCTTTATATTTGAGCTTTTGGCTTTCATTTCTTCTAATGAATCAAATCCTTTATGTGAATCACACGCCACAAAATCCAACGCAAATAAAGCTAATAATAGAATCTTTTTCATACGATATATTTTTTAGTTAAACGTCGCAAAATTACCACATAATCCACAATGGAGCAAAAAAAGAGGCATGTTAGAAAGCAAAGTGCCCATTAACGCTAACTCTAAGGGTCCGGCTTTACGTGTAGTTATACAATAAAAATGAAGCGGTAAGAGAACATCCTACCGCTTCTACGTATGATAAATCTGTTATTATTTACTTCCGTGGTCGTATATATCACCGAATTTAGCTTCTATGAATATAGGGTATATCACACAGTCCATTATTAGACATACGAAAGGGCGGTTATCGCCACTATATCTGAAAACAGCAAGTTCTTTAATATCCTCTGTGATTATTGCAGGAAGGGATGTTGGCTTCAACTGTTTGATTGGTATCATTTCAAAACCATACTGGTGTTTCCCGGAAACGTTTATATCTTTCCAAGTAAGACAGCACAATTTTTGCATCCTCGTTACAAAATCCTTGAACACACTATTATCACATCCTTTTAAAGATGTTTTCATATCCAAGTACTTAAAGCAGAAAAGAGGTTCTTTGCTTCTCGCATCAACCTCTTTTTCTTTTAAATTAGGCTTTACATCTTTATGCTTTAACTTAAACTTGCCACTCATTTATGCTTCAATTTGTGTTTTGAAAAACGCCATCATCTTATCACGGCTTATTACAGAGTTTATTTCCGTGGTTTTCCAAGGAGATTCTTCATGTGTCATTTTCATCAAGGCTACAGCAGAAAACTGGTTGTATTCCTCATAAACATTGTTGAAAAGTTCTTCTTCATCATCTGATAAAGATATACCTTCTTTTGAAGTCGATATAGAATTGGATTCAAACGATTTATATTCCTTATATACAGAAGGGACAACCGGTCCATATTGCCAAGCAACAATATCCTCATCAAACAATGGTGTTCCAAAATATGCCAAATGGAAACCTTGTTGGTAATACATCATCTTCTGCAATTTCAGATTTGATATAGTATCACCATGTTCCAAATCTGTTTTGGATATAATTTTATTTGCGATGTCTAATGCTTTGTATGCCATAATACTAATGAGTTATTTGTAAAAAAACAAGGGGTAAGCATACCTATTATTCAAGGATAAGCTGCAAATACAGCTTTAAGGTATGCGTAGCCATGAGCGTAATTATGATGCAAATATAGAGGCTAAAATTTGTATTGCAATGGATTTCTTATTTAATTTATACATGTTTAATAGCATATTATAAAAAACGCTGCGACAATACACAACGCCCCCAAAGAAAGAAATCATCGCTACTTATACCTTCCTATCACTACTTGATTGATGCAATCGGCAGCAAAGCCTACCAAATAAGCTTGTGCCTCATCATTGTAAAATCACCTTTAACACCAATGTCAGAAAAAATAAAGGAAGATACATGAAGAGCCTCATGCGCTATGTCCTTAATTCCCATTTTTTGTTTTATATATACAACAACACCTAACCAATCACCGTCTTTTATCGAGGCTCTAAACGTAATAGCCTTGCATGATTTTAACATATCCTCAACCTCTTCAGATTCTTCGATATAAAAAGTGCGTTCTATATCTTTAAAAGAGCCTCCCTTTACAACCCATAGCTTACGTGGGTATATGGTAAGCTCAAACTGACGTATCTGAAATTTACTGTTCATAGCTCCACTTTCACCTCAACCACATACTCTTTGCCAACTTCACGACCTAATTCGTTATAAGAAACCCTACGGACAAATCCAACATCAGAAACTTGAACTCCGGTTTCATCCTCAAACCCATTCAGAAGAACAGCTATCTTTTCGCCCAACTCCTGCTTCTTTTGCTTTATCTCTTCAACATTCATGTCAATTGTCAGTTTTCAAATATATATTCTTCAATTCGTCCTTTTTTAAAGATCCGTACTTTATTGCACGGTCTATACGCTTACGGGCATTACCATCCTTAGATTTTGCACTATTTTTAGAATTATCTTTAGATATAATCAGTTTAACCAACTCGTTCAAAGGGATAGGCTCTGCAACAGCTCTATCCCAAATAGAAGTGAAAAAATCTTTTGCAGGTTTTCCCATAAGTAATTTCTTTTCCGTTTCATCACCAACCTTTTCAAAATGAAGGTAAGGTTCCGAAATAATATTGAAATATGGCAGGAGCGACTTTTCATCCGGTTCACTCACCATGCGAGTTTTTAGTAGTTTTAGATAACGTCCTCCATTCCTTGTACGTCCTATGGCAAACACCCCGTCCGCAAAGTTGGAAAGAAGCTTGCTCCCTGCCATATTGGTTTTAGACAAGGGCTTCCATTCCTCAATCTTAGGCGTATGCGCTATTACCATGATACTGATTTTCAGCTCACGCTTCAATCTTGTAAGACCGTCCATAATAGCACCTGCGAACTCCGCTTCTGCTGTCTGCGTAGAAAGATAGGAAAGATTATCAAGTATCATAACCTTTGCACCTGTATCAATCAGCTTGTCTTTTATGCCGTCAATCACGTTCATGTTAAAATCTTCGCTGTCCACTTCTTCCGATATGGTGCATCGGATAAGCGACTTCGGGAAATCCGCATTGCAGTACCTTCTTGCAAGCTGCCTGTCCGATAACTCAAAGTCGAAGTACAAAACGGTTTGAGGACTTACCTCCACCTCCGTACATTCGCTTTCCCCTTTGGCTATCTCGTAGGCTATCTGCGTGGCAAGAATGGATTTACCTATTCCGCTATCGGCAAATAAGAATACAAGCTCGTTCTCCCACCAAAAATCGCCCCAAAGCCTATGAATAGGAGGCTTCTTCTTACCGTCCTCAATGACTGACTGCATATCGGAAGAGCTGAACAATGGTATTTGTTCAACCATATCTCCATCATCGGGAATATCGCTACCTATTTGCTCAAACCGTTCTATGTCGGCTTGTATTTGCTCTTCTTCTATATAATTCATTGTTTTTTAAGCTCCGTTTTAGCGAATACTAAATTTTGTACTTCTTCTTCCCATATATCACCTTCGTTTCCTTCAAAGTCAAGGTAAACGGTATCATTCGGGCTTGCCCCATTGATGCTTGAAAATATTCCGACTATCTGCATGGGGATGGAAAGCCTTTCTCCTTGTTGGGAGCGGAATTTGATATGAACATAGTTGCCTATTTTTAAGTCTGTTGCTTTCATAATCTGATTTTTAAGCAAGGTGCGCCAGCGTTACAATCGCCAACTCACCCGTTATTTTCTACACATGGCAGATAGGCTATTGTACAATTTAACTATCTTAGGAAATACATAAAATACAATATCCAACATGAACGCATCAAAGTTCTTGCGGTTCCTTATTAAGTGATATACCAAAGTATCTTCTATCCCTTTCATGATTTCTTATATTTAAGTCCAAAACACACCCTAATCATAAACCTTTGGAAAAATCCTATCTTCTTATAAACTGCGATATTACTCTTTGTCGGCTCATGTTCCCATTCATACTTGTACTATTTCAAATTCGTCACAATGTTTTTCTCCAATCCACATTCTTTTTTGATTTTCAGTTGCAGTTTCATAGATTCTTCCTCTCTTAGAAAGATTCCTTTTTCTGAAAATTGCTTCTTCTCCCAATTCGTTATACATTTTTATTGAAGGTGATAATCCCTTTGCCCTGCAAAAGAACAATCCGGTTTCCTTATGTCTGAATTTTACTGCCATTTTTATTCCTCGCTTTCTTTTTTCTTAAACTCAGCGCAAGCATCTTTAAAAGGAGAAACTATGAATCCTGAGATACTAAATTTATAATTATAGCACACGTAATCATATCCCCATTTTCTACAATAAGCACAATCCTTGCAACACATAATCAATTACTATTTAACCCATTCAGACTTAGTTATACAATTCATAGACTTAAACCTACCTGTCACATCGTTGTGACCGTAGGAGTACACATAGCAAACGCCTTTCCCGTCAATATGAACGGTGGATTCACCCCCAACATACAGCTTACAAACGCTGCCTTCCGGCACATGGAACGTTACCTTAGACGAAATCACCGTAGTAAGCGTACAATCCTGCTCTATTTGCCCGTTAAAGTCAACGTACAGGCATGAAGTATATCCATCCTTGTTTCGCTTCCATTTGCCATTAATATAGTCAGAAAACGTTCGTTTCATATACTGAATATCCATACCGAATCCAAAGCTATGAGCATCTGTCAACAGCTCCACACCGTTTGAATCCAAAGCTATATCCATTAACGCTTCCTTACTTGTAGCTACGTCCCATTTATTCTTATATCCAGTGCAAAGACCGAGCATCATGGCATTACGTTTAAAAGAAAGCAAATCATTCATAAAATTGGAAATTTTTTTAGTTCAACTTCTATAAGCTCTTTTATCATCATTACGGCATTGTCCGAATCAGGAATGCTCTTATAAGTCTTTACAGACCGTATAATGTTCCTGCTGCTAATTTTTGAGTGTTTGGCAATATTACCGTATGAGATTCCGAACCTGTTATGCAATACGGCAAAAACTGCACCTCTCGCAATCCTTCCTGTAAGAATAATGTTTGTCCTTCCTTCATAGATAGTTGAAGGATATACAGGGTCCTGATTGCAGAATACTTTATTTACGCAATCACACACGATACGCTCAACTTTTCTTATAACGCCCGATTTTAAAGAATCCTTTTCTTCTGACATACTTTTCTAGTATTTTCTTTTGGTCTTCATTAAGTATTTCTCCGCATATATACATGTTTCCAATAACAGCCTTCTTAAAGTCTGTCACCTTATTACCTATGCTTAGTCCAAGTCCACAATCAATACCTTTATATACAGCAGGAATAAGCACATGAGTATTTATCTTTCCTTTTACGGGTATTGCATTAATTTCAAACTTGACTTGTCCATGTCTTATCCGTATGCCTCCAGTTTCCCAGTCAGGCAAGAATATACCCTTAGTAACTTCCCCGGTTTCCTTGTCCTTGAAAGATACCCACTTCGCACCCGGATGATTACCTATATTGATATAGATACGGTAAGTATTATCAGGATTATACCTGTCTTTCCTCGGTTTCAACACTTCCATCGAATACCTCCTTAGCCTCTTCTGCCATGATAACCTTCTGCTCAAATTCAGCATTCGCCTTTAAATCTTCTTCAGGTGGCGTAGTGTTCATTGCTTTATTCAAATCTTTCATCTGACCTTCCATCCACTTCATATAATTTTCGGCTTCTTTCTGCGCTTCATTAATATCTGTGAACACAGCCATAGGCTTGATAAGGTTCGCTTCGGTAAGCACCTTCATACCGTCCAAGAACTCCTTGTTGGTGGAAGTAGTTTCCCCGAACATTTCATTCTCTTTGTCTTTGATGGATTTCTTGAAGTCCACCATATACTTCAACCACGCATAGAGAGATGTTTCATGTGCCACACCGTCCAATCCCACAGCGTACGGGGTAGTGAACACCCGGAATCCTGTGTAGTTCTTAAAACAGGCATATCCTTTCGTGATTACAATCTCAAACGAGCCGAAGTTTTCTCTCTCCAACACATCACTTTCTTTGATGATGAACTCAAATCCTTGTTGTTCCTTGTTATTTGCCATACCTTATTTCTCCGTTTTAGTCTTTCTACCTCTCTTCGGTCTGAACGCTGTCTTAGCGTCCTCGACCTCGATAACACACTCTCCTTCGTCCTCAATTGTCGCCACCGCCTCATTCTCCTTCAACACTTCCTCAACAACCGGATTAGCCGCTTCCTCCGCTTCTTCCACAACAGACTTCCCGAATCTAGGCTTCTCCTGGTTCATGTTCAGCTTCTGCATATCCATGGCGTACTGCAACTGGTACACCTTGAACTTCTCATCGTCCGAATCAATGATGTCGTCCGCTGCATCAGCATAGTGCATGGCGATAGTTCGTCTGTTTGCTTTCATAGCCATTCCCAACGCCTCTTCATCCACGTACATATACGGATGGATGGAGATAAGACCATCAATGGGAGAAAGCCGCCCGAATGTCTTCTTGTACTGGATAAGTCCGTCAGCCCTTTGTTCAACAATGGCATAGGCATTCATAAGGTTTTTCTTCTTGATAAGGGCGATAGCCAATATCCAAGTAAGCCCCAGTTCGGGATTGAGCTTCTTGGGCAAATCCTTGCACTTCGCAAAGGTCAACGCTTCTGATAGGGTTTCTGTCTCTAAAAACATATTATATATGGTTTATTGTTGTTTAAAATAAAATTATTATATGCTTAGTACTTATTTGTAAGCCTTGTAAACCTTCACAAAATCAGCCTTCTCCGAATAATATCCGTTGGAAGTACCGTACCATTTGATAGTAGCCATTCCTTTGATGGTATGCAAGTGGTAGAAAGTCCAAGTAGCGCTTGCATCCGCATCTTCACGAATCACATCGCTTGCATCATTACAAACCTCTTCTGCCTTCAATATAGGAGAGCCTATCAAGTCTTCAACATCACCACAAACATCGTCAATAGACACAACCTCACAGCAATCTTGTTCGTGGTACATAATAAACTTCGTACCATCCGAGCATATAAATGTAGCTTCTTCCGAATCTTTTTCAAGTCCATCTATACATGTTATAGTCTTTCCAACCAATTCGCTTATATCACATTTTTCTTTCGCAATAATCTCCGTCAGAGGTTTGCCAATACGTTCAAAATAATCTTTCTCGTCTTGTTCTGTACAAGTATGGCGTTGGTAAGCGAGAAGGTCATCAGATATAAATGTCAAATATTGAATATCATTACGGCTAACAACCTCTCCATTCAATATTTTATGTAGAGTGTCATTTAATCTTGTGGCGAACCAGATATCCTCTACAATTCTGTTATCTACAATCGGATTCTTCATATCATTATATATTTATGTTTCAGAAAATTGTTCGTCATATCCGAATGAATGTCCGTACACGTTCTTGAAAGTAAACGTCACTTCCTTATATTTCTGCCCGTAAAGGGTATCGCTTTTAGGCTCTGTGGCTCCTGAGAGGTACATCAGGACCTTTCTCTTCCTCGCTGTATCACGGTAGACAATCTTAGAACCGGTAATGAAAGCCATAAAGTCATGGTAAGACTTATCATCCTTGGTATCATCCTCCAAGAATATCAATGTCAGTTTTATAGTTGTCTGCTTGTGTGCCGGTGTGCTGGAAACATACACTTCCGCCTTGCTTGTCTCGGCAAAATCCTCTGCATACATATTTGTAGGCTCTCCATACGAATTAAGACCTGTACATTCTTTATACCTTAAACCTGGGAAATCTGTTTCCAAGTCTTTCCAACCGGCACCAAGCTCGCCATAATGCATCATATAAAACTTGTATTCATTCATGTTATTCTATTATAATACACGCAAATATAATAATTTAAATTCATATATTAAAGCTTTACTTTAATATTTATCACTGTGATATATTTAAATCCGCTTTAATATTGAGCTTTTAATCTTAAAAGTAAAAGAATACTTGAAATATACCTTGCATTGCATAGTACTACCTCATTGCATATTAGACATACCCTATATAAATAAAGGAAAAATGTCTAATCCAAAACCCATAAAAAAGAAAGTAACATAAAGAAAAAAGTGAGCGACAGCGAACACCGCTCTCCCTTTTATTATGAATATAATGAAAGGGGTTCATACACATACTGCATAGAGAAGCATCAACGTAAAACAATAACTCATATAATATAATAATATTATGTTACAGCTTATGTATCTTGACTAGGTAAAATATTCAAACAATTAAAAAGAGAGAAAAAATCAGAAAAAAAATAAAAAAAATGAGAGAGAGGACGGATGTTTACGGTTGCACTGGTATAGGGGGGGGAGGAGTATAGCGTTCATAGTTGGGCTGCTGTGTATTGTATTGCAACGGTTTGCGACGCTCGTTTGCTTCGTTGCATGTGGCTTTAATATGCGAGATATAGGCGAAGAAAGGTAAATGCGATACATTGTGAAGGTGAAAATATAACGCCATATAAAAGCGTTATATTCGCTTATAAACGTATGTTATGAAACATGTATTTATTTATAATTACTTACAAAATATCATGTGTTTTATTTGATATTTTGATAAAAAAGCGTTATCTTCGCAATGTGAAAGGGAAAGGATAACGTAATAAAGTCCTATTCTTTCACAGGGGCAAACGTTAACGCCCCAAAGCGTGTTGTTAAATGTTGGAAATAAGAAAAGAGAGCCTTAACACGGCAATGTTAAGACTCTCGTAAGTTGGAATACTTAAAGTAAGTACTCTCCAATCCGGAGGCAAAAATACTTCTTTAACTTCTTACTTGCAAATATTCTCCCATTTAATTTTCTTGGTTTACTGGTATTGCGATAACATTCAGTTCTTGAGTGTATAGGCTGTATCTGATATTAGTAGGCTATTAATCACGCTGTAATGAATTGAATTATTAACATTAAACATTATAGCATTATGAAAGCAATGAGTTTTTATACCGCAAATGGTTGGGCTGGTTCAAATTATGACAGCAAATTAAGTACAAAGGAAATCGCTGCAAAGGTTAGATCTTATGCAAAGAAGAATTTCCCGGCGTTTAAATTCTCTGTACGTTCTGAGTGGAGCATGTACACGGATTCGATGTATATCGAATTAAAATCCGGTCCTTGTGTTCCTTTCGTCGAAGGATCAAGAAGCGCGGAACGTGGTTATATGTCCACGATGTCCAACGTGAAGGCATGGAAAGACGAGTTAACACCGGAAGTATTCGCATCGCTAAATGCTGTATCAAATTACGCTAGTTCTTTCCGTTACGATGATTCGGACGGCATGCAAGACTATTTCGATACTAATTTTTATTTAAACATAAAAGTAAGTGCTGAATATAAGGTTATAGAACCGAAGGCAAAGAAAAGCAGCGTTAAACCTGAAAAGGTTGAGGAAGCCAAAGAAGTGGAAGCCGTGACGATTGAAGGTATAGAAGTCGTGGACTACTCCGAGAAAGCTATCGCCGTTTTTGGCGAGACGAAGGCAATCAAAGAGCAGTTAAAGGAACTGGGCGGACGCTTTAACTGCTCTTTAAATTATAACGGAGAAAAGCGTGCCGGCTGGATATTCAGCAAGAAACAAGCGGACAAGGTGAAAGAGTTGATAACGCCTACAGAGTTGCCGGCGCTTCCTGAAGAAATATATATCCCGGAACTTGCGGAGGAAACGGGACCGTTTGAAAATATCCATTTAATTGAGACGGGCAACTTTAACGGCGTGCGCTATTATGATATTGAAGGCGCGGGAATCATAACTGGCGCGAAAGTACGTGCAGATATACAGCCGGGCGATGTTTTCAATGTATATACGGATGGAGAATGTAAGTTTTGCGTAACCTATGACGGTGTAAGCGTGGAAAGCAGCTTAAAAAAAGATTTACCCGGTATAATTGAGTTTAACGACAAGATAGAATCGGGTACGCTTAGCACCTCATCACATTACACCCCGTTTGCGGAGGGTGTAGAATTTTACGAGAAGAAAGTAAAAGGGAAACGATACATAACGGAAAACAATCCTAAACGCGGTTGGTACGTTATAGATACCTTGGATAATTGCCCGGTAGGATTCTTCCAAACAAAAGAAGAAGCCGAAAAAGAGGCGGAAACACTTAACGGGTTTACGGATGGTAACGGGCGATTAAAGACGGTCATTTAATTAGTTGAATATGGTTTTGTTGGTTTTATTATTCGGTGCCGTGATATTCATTTCCGGCACCGACAGGGATAAGCTACGCGAATTTATAAACAAGAGTGATGAATCAGATAAATTTTAAAGGATATGAAAGAATATAAGTTAACAGTAGAGTTCCATAATGGGGCGCGTTATTGCTATTACGGCAAAACAAAGAAAGAAGCATTAGCAGCGTTTAAAAAATCGTTTGGCAACTTTAAAGGCTTCGCAAAAAAAGAGTGGACGATAGAACAAGATTAACCAATGTAGGAAGGCGGAGCAACACCGCCACCGGGAACTACAAACTAAAATGATAAAGATATGGACTATACATTTTATTTCGTAAACAACAGCCGCGTAATAAGCGAGTGGCGCGGGTGTTTTGAAAACAAAGAAGCAGCCGAACGGTTTGCCGATGGTGCAACGATAGGCGCAATGATGACAACTGGAGAAATAGGCGTTTATGGGGTTTCGGAAAGCGAGGAGCAACCTTTATCTCGCCAAATGACAGACAAACGTAAAAACGTATTGTTTGCCTACTTTGAGAAAAACAAGAATATATTGCCACAATTAGCATAGATACATTGTTGGGGCTTTTGCCAACATATTTCATGTATGACACCCCGGCAGCAATACGGCTGCTGGGGTTGTGGGAAAAGGATATTAAAAACGAATAATTAAATAAAGGAGGAATGACTATGTTTTTTATATGCATTTTGATTTGGATTCTGTGCGGAACAGCAAAAGAATTAACGGGGAAAAATGGTTTTTAGCGAATTATCTACAAAAACATTTTCATATATGAGCTATTTTTCGTACATTTGCACACGATTCACCGACCAAGGAATCAGACATATTTTAGCATTGAATCCACGATATAAAGATATTGGGGTTGCCCTCTGCATAGCTATATATGTAGCGTTCCTTGGTCGGATAGCAGAGCTGGCAGCCCTTTTTACATTTAATGATTTAGCGCAATGACCAAGGAACGCAAAATTGTTGAGGTTGTGAATAATAGTAGCGACCGAAACGAAAAACCTCGCAAAAAGAGAGGTGACTCGCAAAGATTTACTAAAGAAATATTCATAGAAAAAGCCATGAAAATTCATGGTGATAAATATGATTATTCAAAAGTAGAATACAAGAATTACCATACAAAGGTAGAAATAATATGTAGAAAACATGGGGCATTTATTCAAGCACCAGCACTTCATTTAAGCGGTGCGGCAGGTTGCCCTATGTGCGCACACGAAAAAACAGGTACGCGTTTTTCTGATACAATAGATAGTTTCATAAAAAAGTCAAAAGAAAAGTTTGGAGATAAATTTGATTATTCTAATGTTGTGTATAAAAATAGCAATAATCCAGTTGAACTAATTTGCCATAAACATGGAGCAATATCAATAAAACCAAACTATCATTTGCAATCACCTTATGGGTGCCCTATATGCGGCAAAGAGAACAGCAATTATAAAAGAAGAAAGACAACGGAAGAATTTATTGCGAAAGCAAATGAAGTTCATGGATTTAAATATGATTACTCTAAAACTGTGTATGTAAATCCAAAAAGAAAAGTTGAAATAATCTGCCCTATACATGGCTCTTTTCTGCAAGACCCTTCCGCTCATTTAATGGGAAATGGGTGCTGGAAATGTTCTTACAATGAACGTAAAAATATTATTTTCGGTGTTGGCATAAATGATTTAGAAGGTGCAACTATAAACGGGGAAATGCCTAAATCATATTGTGTTTGGCGCAATATGATACAAAGGTGCTATTCAAAAGAATTTCTTAAAAAGCGGACAAGTTACAAAGGATGTACGGTTTGTGAAGAATGGCATAAGTACTCTAACTTCAAGAAATGGTATGATGAAAATGTTCCAGAAGGCTATGATATTGACAAAGATTTATCACAATGCGGAAAACGTGGCATTTTGTACAGCCCAGAAACCTGCGTCGCTTTGCCTTCGGAATTGAATACATTAATAGTTAAGAACCGTTCTAAACGGGGGAAATACCCGATTGGAGTATCAGTTATGAATTATAAATACTATACAGCAGCTTACAGCGATGGCACACAACGAATATATATAGGCAGTTTTCCGGATGCACATTCGGCATTTTTTGCATACAAAAAGGCAAAAGAAAGCCATGTAAAGAAAATGGCAGACGAATATTTCTCAAAAGGTTTGATAACCGAACACGTTAAAGATTTACTTTATAAGTTTGAAGTATTTGAGGACGATTGATGCATGAAGGAAATGACAGGAAATAACGGTTTTTAAACCGAATTATTCGCCAAAGGTTGAAAGCCTTGCAAGTGGTGCAAGTTCCACGGGCGGAACTATTTACTAACTTAAAAACAAAAAGATTATGGAAAAGAATTATTTCATTCAGATTAACGAAAAAGGACGTAGTATAATGCTTCAACCATGTAACGCATTAGAAGCTATAAGGTTGCTAAACTTCTACAGCGATGGGATAAACCTGCTTAAAGAAACACAAGAAGTTACAAGCGTAGAACTGTATAAGATTGGCGAATCATTGCCGAAACGAATTTTAATCTAAGGAGGGCTAATTTATGGGAAAGATATATGCTTATCACCGCTTTTCAACGGACGAACAAGACGCGCAAAGCCAGAGAAATATAATAGCAAAGTATGCCGAATCAAAAGGGCTGCAAATTGATGAGATTATTTCCGATGAAGGGATAAGCGGAAGCGTTTCATACAAAAAAAGAAACCTATCCGAATTGTTGTCAAAGACGAATAAAGGAGATACTATTATTGTGTCGGAAGTTTCACGCCTTACAAGAGGTGGAATTATCGAACTTAGCGATATGATAGCCGAATTTTTCGCCCCAAAGGGTTTGCGGTTAATTATATCAAATGTAAATCTTGATATTGATTGCTCGGACATGAATCCGCTTATAGAACTGCAATTATCCATGATGGCAACTTTTGCCAAGATAGAACGGCTTAATATAAAGAACCGTACTAAAGCTGCATTAGAAGCAAGAAAGAAAAAGATAGAGCAAGAAGGCGGCTTTTACTCTAAATCGGGCAACTGGTGTACCTCTTTGGGGGGCACAACAACCGGACAGGCGAAAGGCGGTAAGGTAAATGGCGAAAAAAGAAGAAAGGAAGCGATGAACGATGAAAAGAACAATATGATAGCCGCCATGTTGGAGGGGTGCAATACTCCGCAAGATATTGACAAGGTAGTTGAACGATTGAACGCAAGAGGCATTCGCACACATAGTGGCTTAGAATTTACCCGAAATCGCTTAACCGCGCTCAGAACGAAAATAAACAGGCGTGCGGAATACGCACAAAGCGTATTATCTGAATGAATGTTTAAAAACATGCCTTCTTTATTAATGTAATATTTTGCATTGTCAAGATAAACATTTATATTTGCAGTATCAAAATAACACAATAGAATCGGCGGCAACGGATAAGCGGCATTAAGATTATGAAAACTTTTAATTCATTAGATATAAATTTTCGCAGAGCATTCAAGCAGGCAGCAAAACAAGGTAGCGTTAAATTCACGGTTGAAGGAATTAAAGACGATCCTGATTCAATCTATCCGATGTTTGAAGTTTCGAGTAATCATGTCACTTACTATTCCGTGCAGAGACAAGAGAGTGTTTGTATAACTGACGTAAAATTAAAAGCTGTTATCTACTAATGAAAAAAGAAAATCCGAAATATCCAGGTATATACCTTGCTGAAAACATTATTGATTACCATGGCCAGATAGGGATTATTCGCCTATCTTTCCCTCGTTGTTTTATTTGGTTCGACCAAGATGCGGATAGTATATACTGTAGCTATGATGAATTTAAAGATAGAATAGCCCATATAAATTGGCTTGATCCATCTAACAGCGGAAGCAATAGAGATAAGGAATTAGCATTGATTGAGATGTGGAATTTCTTGTGTGAAGAAGAAAGAGAGGAAGAGAGGTTATATGGAGAACTTGAATGAGAGAGAACGAATCGGCAAGCGTATTGCCGAACTTAGAAAGCAAAGAGGGTTGTCCCAAGTGAAGTTGGCAGAGCTGGTCAGTATAAACCAGGGTCACATAGCACGAATAGAACTTGGTAAATATAGTACAGGTATAGATATCCTTGCAAAGATAGGGTATGCACTAGGTTGCAGGATTGATTTTATAGAAAACTAAAAAAATGAAAACATTAGAAGAACTCAGAGACTTTATCAACCGAGAAATAAACTTTGTATCTTTGGATATAATTTTTAAAGTAGTTGATTTAGTCATAGCTGAAAACGGATGGACCGATGAACGTCCCAGTTCTCAATACGGTATATGCAATGATGGTGTACGTATCCTTTTCTTTGATTTGGAAATGGTTGCTGTGATAGAACAATATAATATTGGTAATTAATAAGGAATAATTTCTCTATTTTGGTATAATTATTCATTCATATAGGTTGTATCAAAAACTGATACAACCTATATTTACAATTCACTTGAGATTATCCAATATCTGTCTTATGGCAAGATCTGCATGCTTTGACATGATTTTCACATAGTTAAATATCGGTCTGTTTTTTTTCATCGACTGCCCTATACAGTATTCCAGTGTCTCCAATGGTATCCCGATTTCAAAACCATGCTGCACAAACGACTTACGAGCCGAATAATATATCAATTTTCTGCTTATCCCTGCTTCTGTTGCAAGATTTTGCATTTGTCTGAATAGAAGGTTATCCACCTTACTTCGTGTTTCATATCGTCCGAAAACAAGTTTTCCACTCTTATCCATGTATCTGTCTATTATTTCCTTAGCTTCCGGTTGTATGGAAAAACAAGTCTGCAAATTACCGTCCTTGGTGTGTTCCGTCTTTATACGTGTATATGTTACTTGCTTTTTCCCCTTAAAATTGTAAGCTAAAATATCTCCTATATTCATTCCTGCTAGGTAATAGGACAGCATAAAGATATCACGAACAATCCTTAGATTATATCTGTCTATTTCTAGATCACGAATCCTTTTTAGTTCTGTAACACTGATATCCAGGTCTCTTACGTTCGCAGATGGCTTTTTATAGACTTCGTAAGGGTAAACCTTGTAATCAACCATCTTTAACTTAATGGCGTAGTCTATTACCACTTTTAAGAGCGTTGTGTATATGTTTATCGAGGTTGAGCTTAATTTGTCATTAACAAGTTTATTGCTAAATCCCTGTATATTTTCCGGAGTTATGTCACGTAACATAACTTCATATCCCATAAATTTTATAAACCTATTTACTGCAAGAGTGTATAGCTTAACCGATTTCGGTCGTTCCAATGATTTAACGTAACTGTCTAATGCACATCTCAATGTCTGGGCATTATCTGATTTCCCACGCTTAAGAATCTCAATCAGTTGTTGACAATTATATGCGTCTGTATCAATTTCCAAAAGGATTTTTTCGTATTTTTCTAAAATGGCTTTTATCTTCATGTTGTAGATAGATGAATTTTCTCCTCTCACCACCTTATTGTTTTTGAGCAGTGACGGTGATTCAATATCCATATCCGTAGATATGTATCTTGTAATTCCTTTGTGGGCTACGGAAATTTTAATCCTGTACTTTCCACTTTTCAATTTTTGGCTGTTTATTACAACCGCATTTATCATTGCCATAATCAATATATTTAAGTTCTACTTAGTTCTTTTGTAATTTAGATTTACATTTTTGTGCAATTAAAATGCAATAAAATTGTTATTTACAATTGCATTTACAATCGAAAACCGTCATTTTTGAGGGTGATACTATCTTTTTGCTTATTTTCAAATGGCTGATTTTCAATAAAAAGTGCCCCAGAACCATTCTCTAATGGGGTGGGGCACTACAACACAAAAACTAAACTAGACATAGTGCTTCAAATCATATCTATCTCTATGGTATACAGAGTGTTAATGCTGCTTGTAAAATAACCATTTACAATTTAAATGAAATGAAGCTTTGTTTCTAAAAATAATTTATTGTAACAATCGCCCTATTATATAATATTTTTTTTATATATAAATATCTGATAATCAAATATGTATTTTATTATTGGAAAAGGCTATTTTTCGGACTGCTTCACGGAGTTCTTCAATATGCCATATTGCTTTTTTGAAGTCTTCCGAAGCAGTGGTTTCATCCTCCACCATTCTGCCTTCTCCTGTACAAAGCCATCGTACATTGAGCATTGGGAATTTCATGGCTACAAGGGCTATCTTATCACTTCCTACACATCCTTTTCCATTCTGCTTCAAATTGTACATATATCTGGGAGAAAGTCCACAATAAGCCTCAAAAGAGGTTTCTCCCTTGACGTATCCTTTACTCCTTGCCCATTTTGCGAACAATTTCAGTCTGTCTATAGCTGTCTGATTTTCCATATTATCTGACTATTTCCATTAAACATCTTTTTTCACCTCTGCAACACCGGTCACAGAATCCTGCTCGTATACAGAAAGCCTTTTTTTCAATAAATCAACGTCGTGTTTCAAGACGGCTTTTTCACTAATAAGTTCATCATATTCTTTCCTACTTAAAACGATAAAATCATTTCTTGTTCGTTCACCATCGCTGGCATTTAATTCTTCAAGATATTTTTTAGCTCTGCTTCTACCCTCAGATTCACTACAATCCTTCTTTTTTTCGAATTTGATAATCATCGGATTATTGAATCCTTCTATTGGGTTTATACATTCTCTCCTCATATCTAATGATGGATCATTTATAAAACATTCTTCTGGCAATCCGCCTACAAACCATATCCCATGTATTTTTTCATTAAGTCCAACTGATGTTATCATATCACGAAATTTACCATTAATCTCCTTTGGTACATATACCTCGGTAATACATTCATAATTAGATGAAAGAATATCATTTGATTCATGAATAAACCTGTACTCATTTTCATAGTTCCATACAGACAATTTATATTTTAAACCGCACTCATCAGACGTGTTATTCTTTATTTCTTCAATACCTTTGTATTGTATAGGGAATGACATAAACCCCTTTCCCTTATTAATCTCTTTCAACTTAGATAAATTAAATCCTATACATATACCAAGATATTCATCTCCATAATGCGTCCACATGCAGGGATTCAAACAACCTTTAACATCACCATCCATACAGAAACTTGCATATTTATATCCGCTTCTGTTAAAGACTTCACACCTGTCGTTTGCATTGCTTAAATCAGATAGTCTTATATATCCACTTGATATTATTCCTAAAAATCCCTTTAAATCTGTGTAATGATATATAATCGTAGGTTCTACTATCGTCTGATTTAACATTTGACCTTCCCCAGTCTGTAGCCATATAATATTTATATCAGAAAAAGCCTCTTGAATTTTAAGCAGATTGTTTTTTCTAATGCAATCACGATCTTTGCTTACAAAGCCTCTTGAAAGACCACATTTTTCTTCAAAATCATTCTCACTCATACCTATATGAGCGAGATATTTTTTCAACCGTTCTTTTACAGACATAATTTCAGTATTTTATTTGGATACTGAATAATTTTCAGTATCTTTGTACCCGTTGCAAGTAGCGCGGCAACAGACACATGATTAAACAATCGCTCAAACGTGAGCCTTCTATATGAAAATCCGTTGCCGCGCTACTTTAGCAACGGATTTTTTCTTTCCTATTAGTTAGATTAAATCCATACAATCGGTTATATCAGTGCCCACCGTGCGGAACTTTGGATTAAACCAATGACAGCCGTGAGATAAAAAGGCTCTTCTGTTTTATACTGTATGTCTTTTATTGGCAAGACCTGCTCTGTTCCCATCACCTAACAACAGGCGCCCAAGCGTTGTATTACGATAACCAATAAGAGATGAAGCAAAGATGTTGGAGAAGCATCCAGTATTAAAGCAACAAAATGAATAATTGAAGTTTAACAATGTTCATCCACCTCCTAATAATTATCTTGGGAGAAAGGGTGAGGTATAAAATTAGTCAATATGAACGATCTAGTTTTTAAAGGTCAGAACGGCCAAGTTTTAACTAACAGCCTATTGGTGGCTGAAAAGTTTGGGAAAGAACATAAGCACGTCTTAGATGCTATTAGAGAGCTTATACAGGGGTGTGCCGAAACTTCGGCTGACCCTATGTTTGTTGAAACTATTTATGTTAATGAACAAAATAGGCAAGAATACCCAATGTTCGTAATGAACCGTGATGGATTTACTCTTTTGGCGATGGGTTTTACAGGAAAGAAAGCCCTTAAATTCAAGCTGGACTATATCGCAGCCTTCAACGCAATGGAAAAAGCTCTAAAAGAGCAACAAAAACCGCTCACCTCTGCACAGATGTTTGCGATGCAAGCAAATATAAATCTTGAACACGAACAACGACTTGAAAATGTTGAAAAGCGTCTTGATGCGATAGAGCAAGAAAGGGGAGAGAATGGCAAACTTCTGTTATCGGTATCAATGTCGTCAGAAATGTTACCCGAAATCTCGCTACGCAACAAAGTTCGTCAGTTGGTAAACAAATACGCATCCGCCACAAATACCAAACAGCAAGACGTATGGCACAAGGTGTATGAACAGCTTTATTATCTATACCAGATATCAATACACAGTTACAAGAAAATAAGGCGTGATGAGTCCAAACTTGAAATCGCTGAACGTAACCATTTTCTTGATAAAATATACATCATTATTTCAAACCTCATCCGTGAACACAAGGCTGCTTAACGTAGCCTTGTAACCGATTGTAAATATTTCAAAGAACGAATTATGGAAAATCCATTTAAATCAGTAAGTTACATTGAACAAGAACCGAAACAGAACTTGTCAGACCTTCAATTTGTCGCTTCTCTACAACATCAGATTGACGAGCTTCAATCGCTTATCAACAACGATGTACTAAATGTACTTCGTCAAGACTGTTACCGTGAACACATTGAAGTCAATACAATAAGCAACCACGAGATTGTAGCCTCTTTCATAAAATTTATACACTTAAAACACCCTTCTATAATCGGTGAATTTATAGAGTATCAGAAGATCTAACTTTTAATCAGTGGAGCTATAATATTCTCCATGACCCATTTTATAACTCCACTAAATTTTGATTTTTTCTTCTGTCTTAATTCATCGATCAATAATGCGGAACTCTCTCTCTTTAACATTATAATGCTACCATTTGTCGCCCATATACATACGTCTTTCAAATGAAGATATCCTACAATGACATCCGTTTCTTTTCCGCATATCCTCTCTATTTCCTCACGGCTTAATCCATTATTGGCTTTTGCCGCATTTAAAACATTTATGACTTTATTTTTATTCATATTTTTAATTTACTCATTATGAAAAAAAGAAAAAGCACTAAACGCCATATCGAATCAGAAGAACTAAGAAAAGGTTTTGAAATACTAGAAGAAACTAAATCTAATCTTCTTCATGAAATGTATTCTATCAATCATGGGCTTTCAAAGAAGCCACTATTTGAGCGACATGTTGGAAACTGTCAATCAACCTTGATTGTTTTACTTCTGATAATAGAAATAGCAATTCATCTTTTGACTTTTTGCTTATTATTATTTCATTTGGATTAACTATACACTGTTTTAAACTCCTTACGACTTCATTACAGGCTCTGATATGCCCGATAGCAGACAAATGAACCAAGGAAGCCAAACCGCTTTGAATAAGTCTATATTCAAGTCCTAATGGATCTTTCTTCAATAATAGATAGTGATATACCATGAACATATCATTCGAGCTAATAGCAAGGCTTGAATTAACATCAATACGCATTTTCTCTTTTAATACATTCATTTCTTTCTTTGCTCTGTTAAAATCAATCAATGCGTATATGTTCCAACCAATCAATACCGTAACCAACAATGCCAGTACACCAACTAAAATCCCCATCCAATCAGCCTCTATGCGTTTATCGCATACGAATGCCGCATAGATGGATAGCAAAATCGCTGCAATACTCATTGCTATTGATAAATTAGCTTTATTCATATTCATCTTTTGTTATCTTGAATTGTTAATTAATGTTTTAACTGAATTATTTTCAGCAAAAACATTAGTATACTGAAAATAATTCAGTATCTTTGCATTGTCAATCAAAGCAAGAAAGACAAGAAAGACAAAATAAAAACGGAGCGACTTATATAAGTCACTTGCCAGTCATCAGATGGCAAATATATAAAACCGATTTTAAAAAAGCAAATTAAACGAATAATATTTAAGCATAAAATATAGAAAATAAAAGCAAGTATGAAAATCACGAAGAAAGACATATTGGGAATTAGAGCAGGATCTTCTTTGACGGCCCAACTCGGAAGCTATCTTGAATGTCGTAGTTTGAGACAATGGGCATACGAAATCGCAAAGTCTTATCCAAGAGACGATGTGGAAAGATATAGCTGCTATATAAGCAAGGACAACAAGATAACCATTACTGCTATAAAGAAATGACAATAATGAAATAGTATGAACGAAGCCGAAATAAGATATAGTAACCAATCTCGCCAACTTAACAGGTATGGTGTAACCTTCTGTAAGGATACAGCAGCAAGACTTGTGGGTGGAGAAAAAAGATTGGAAGACTTATACTCTAAGGGCAAAGTTCGCATAGATTTCAAGGGAAAGAAAAAATGGTTTTGTAATGCGGCTGACGTATTGAATAATATAAGAGTTGATTGACTAAGCTTTAAAGACATTTATCCCTGTTGACGGAATGAACGGAATTCAGTAGCGATAACTGAGCAGGGAGCAAAAAAATAGTTCTTTGAAATATTTATTTATACAATAGAAATAATGTATGGGTAAAACCGTACAATTATTATATATGATTTCTGCGCAGGCACAGAAGCGAAGCCAGTGATGGTAGATAGTGGTGGGTGCAAGTGGAACGGAATTGACACCGATAGCAACCGAAGATAAGACGATAACGGTCGAATGGTTGTAAATGTCTGATGGTGGTAAAGCCACGAAGTTGAAATGAAATTTACTTTCAGCACGCCAATTTGTCTTTAGCGTAGAAGTATGCTTGGTTAGGCACAAGTATCGCTGAAAGGTCTAATATATCCCCTCCCGTAAGATTCGGGGTAACAACCGGTTTAAGCTGTTGAGGGGAACAAACTTATGATTAAATGACATGAATGAACTAAAACAATTCAAGGATTTGCTTTTTAAGCAACATGAAATGGCTAAAGATGCCTTTCTCTTACCTTCTCCTATCCGTGAGGAATATATGAACGCAAAGCATGCTATAATGCAGTTTGAGAACGGATATGGAGTAAGTGTATTAAAAGGCACTTTGTTTTATTCCAACGGTATTGATACTTATGAGGTTGCAGTTCTTGACAATAATGGAATTTGCTATAACACTCCAATAACAAATGATATAATCGGCTATGTAGATGCGGATGAAGCATCTAACATAATGAAGCGAATACAAGAACTTCCCAAAAAAATAATATAATGAAAACAGCCAATTTTATCATGTCTTTATTTGCCGCCTTATGTTCGTTAGGAATGATTTATGGTGCGATAGTTACGAAAAGTCCTGTAAAATGCGTATCTGTGATTATATTTTCCATTATCTTCCTGTTGTGCATAAGACTGGTAGTCCTGACATACAATGAACTGAAAGAGTGTGACTAATATTTTCTCTATCTATTTTTAAGTTAGTAATATTATCCGTTCATGCCGGTATGTGAATATAGGTATGAACATCCTCCGAAAGTAGCATTATGGAATGCATGTGGTAATTTAATAATAATCATATTCTTTATGTAGGTCTCATTACCCCACAAGAAGCAGGTTCGATTCCTGTCTTTCGGACAAATATTTAAACGTAGTTATTATGAAAAAAGGTGATAAAGTCCGTGAAATTGGCGATACGCTGATAGGCACGATTATTAAAATTAAAGATGGGCGTGCAGATGTCAAATTTTCTAAGTTAAAAGCTGTTTATTCACTCCCTTTGCAATTTTTGGAGAAAGTATGAGGTGTAAATCATCTATTAATTCAGAACTTGATAAGCTTTATTCAGAGCTTGACACGGTTCAGCAAATGAGTGAAGAAGCGGTAATGCTCACATTCAATGCTGACAGTAAGGCTGAATATATTGCACTTATCAATGAAGAAATTGATTCTCTTGAAAATGAGCTTGAAGAAGTGGAGATATATCATGGCAGGAAGCGGAACTTTGTAAGGACTGCGGACCTGCCTTTTTTGTGTTGGTAATATAATAATATAATTATGAAGGAACTTAATACAATTCAAAGTTTGCTTAAGGCGCCCAAAGATCAATATAATAAATTTGGGAATTATAAATATCGTAATTGCGAGGATATTTTGGAAGCAGTAAAACCATTGTTGTTTAGTCAGTCGTGCACACTTACTATTTCTGACGAAATTGTAATGATTGGTACACGATATTATGTAAGGGCAACCGCAACCATTAAGAATGCTAATTGTGAAACGGAAACGACAACGGCATACGCACGTGAGGACGAGTCAAAGAAGGGAATGGATGCAAGCCAGATCACAGGAAGCACATCGTCTTATGCACGGAAGTACGCATTAAACGGGTTGTTTTGTATAGATGACACAAAAGATTCTGATTCTCTGAATAATGAATGTCAGTCAAATAATCAATTGGAAAAAGATAACAGAAAACTCCTGCCGAAAGAGAAGTTTAACGATGAGGACTTAATGAAATGGATTTATCAGAAACTTGAAAAAGCAAAATCTGAAAATAAACGTCTTTCGTTATCCAATCTTATAGAAAAGTACTATAAAGTTACGCAGAATGATATTACTGTCATTTCTGACAATTTTTATCAATATAAAGTTAATAATAATTTGCCATGAGTAATGATTTGAAGATAAACAATATTCCATCTACGAAGCAGGAACAGACGGACCTTGCCTGTATGTTTGTACAAAAAGTAATTGATGGTGATGTAAATCCGATAGATGCTGTCATACAGATGAAAAGCCTTAGTGAAACAATAAGCAATTTTTTGAAAGATTCGGATGTAAGGGAAGCTGTATTGAATGAAGTAGGGAAGTATGGAAAAGGTGAAATCCCTTCATTCCGTGGAGCGTTGATACAGGTGAAAGAAACAGGAGTGAAATATGACTTTACAGGATGTGGTGACCCGGTATGGGAAAGGCTAAATGAGGAAAAAAACGACATTGACATAAGGCTCAAGGAACGTGAATCTTTTCTTCGTACTATAAAGGAACAAAAAACAGATATAGATGAAGAAACAGGCGAGATTATAACTTTGTACGCTCCTTCAAAAAGCTCTACAACATCCTATTCAATCACATTCAAAAAGAGATAATTATGTATCGTATCAGTGTTACTTCATTAGAAGCGTTCAGACGATTCAGGGATAAGCATTCAATATGGGACACAGAAGAAAGAGTGTTAAATACACTTTCAGGCAAGAAAGAACCAAACGCTTATGCAGCGATAGGATCTGTATTCCATAGTATTGTAGAAACAGGGAAGGCGATTTATGTTGGAGAAAACACATTTGAGCAGGAACAAGATGGATTTAGAGTGCTTATGAATGGGAAAGCTGTGGAAAATGCCCTTTATTACCGTAAACAATATCCGGATGCGGAACATGAAATACATAAAGGTAAAGATTTTCATTGTGGATTGTTCCCTGTTCATGTGCACGGATATGCTGATGTCAAATATCGAAACGTGATACGAGACATTAAAACCAAATATTCACAACCACACACAAGAGATTATACAGAATCGTGTCAATGGAGTTTTTATCTTGAATTGTTTGGTTGTGACACTTTCTATTTTGATCTATTCCATTTTAAAGGATATAAAAGTTATATGGTTACGAACACAATAAATACGGATTTCGTAATATATAATCCGATAGAATGTTTGAGAGACAGTAAGATGGAAGAGAAAAATGCTCAAATAATAAAAGACTTTTGCAAATATATAGATGAAAAAAACTTATATCACTTGCTAAAAACAAAAGAAGATTTGTATAACATATAAACTATAAAATTATGATTTTAACAGGAAGTATCTGTCTCTCTGATATACCTCGTGAGCAGATGAAGAAAATTAAGTGTAAAGACGGAGTTGAAAGAATCTATGTGAATGTGGCTGTTATCGAGCGCAGAGAGAAATCCCAGTTCGGGCATACGCATTTCATCACTTGTTCTCCTAAAAAGGAAGAACGGGTAGAAGGAAGGAACTATATTTGCGGAGACCTCAAAGAGTTTGTACCTCAGAATACATCACCTAGCCCAGAGGATATAAATAATGCGCCAAGCGTGTCGGATGATGATCTGCCATTTTAGTCTATGAAATACGATGGTTCCAATCCTCTCCACGTCCAGCAGGCAAGAGCGAAGCTGGAGAAGTTGATAAAGGAACAGAAGGTGTTTGAATTGACGGAAAAGAAACCGCAAAGGTCTTTAAATCAGAACAAATACTTATGGCTTCTTATTGAATATTGGGCTACACAAACTGGATATACAAAGGACGAAGCAGAGTTCATATACAAGGAAGTAAACAAGGACATTTATTTTGTAGAGAAAGAAATAGCTGGTATAAAGGCAATATATGTCAGGCACACATACGAACTCGATACAAAAGAAATGTCCTTATCTGTTGAAAAATGGAGAAACTGGTCGGTTATGAATGATGTATTCCCTGTATATCTTCCTGCCCCTAATGAAGAATCCCTGTTACAATTAGCCCAAATAGAGGTTGATAGAATGAGTAAATATCTTTAAAAAATGAAACTTACTTTGACAAAACAAGAAGTGCTTCTCATCCAGAAGTTGCTCAACACTTACAAAAACGAGTTGCCCGATGACGGAACAGAGAAGCATGGACGTTTTGTCGGGAAGCTCTGCAAGAAAATCAAAAGACAAGTTATTAATCAATTAAAATAATATGAAAATTACAATCAACAAACCGACCGAGTTTGAGGCGGTCTATCTGAAAGTAGATGCAGGTGTCCGCTATTGGGAAGATGCAGAAGTAAACGGAGTGAGAGACATTGATTTGTGCGAGAGTAAAGGCATAGGTAAACCTCTTATACCTTGTGCTGTACAAATAAAAGAAGAGGCTGATTACAATATATATTCAGATCATTATCGTTGGCGACCTATTATAGCAATTGAGACAGGACAAATAGTCAACTGGACGCAAGGAACAATTGCCAATGTTCACTATAAAGTATGCGATGATTTTATATGTGATATTACTGATGAAGACCACATCGCCATTGCTTCTTATGACGGCTATGTACCTAAGATTATGTGTCCGGCAGATGAAGGATATGGCGACTACATCATTATGAATATTGATGAAAATGGATTTATTCAAGGATGGAAAAAAGAATTGATTAAACGACTAATACAAGAAGAGGACTGATTATGGAAAGCAACATATCACGAGATCATATTGCGCTTGAAGCAATGAAGTGCATAATGATGACAGCAAAACGCAGAAGAACTTTATGGAATAGAGTTGTAACATTGTTTTTCCCATTCAAAGAGGTTAGTATGATAAACTACAACTCTGAAAAACAGGCTAAAGCCGCTTACCAGATAGCCGATGCGATGATTAAGGAACGTAGTAAGATAAAGGAGGAATAATATGTATTACGAAGTAAAGTTAAAGGTGATGAAACCTAACAAGGAAGGCCTTGAAAAAGAAGTAAAAGAACATTTCATTACAGACTGTTCACTTTTTGCAGAAGCGGAAGCCAAAGGGCTTGAACAGTACGCGTCTGATAATATGGGATCTGATGTATTCTCTATTTCACGTTCAAACATCATTGAGATAATCAACGAAAAGACAGAAGACAAACCATTCTTCAAGGCTACCATTGTAGATACTCAGATTGATGAGAACGGCAATGAGAAAGAATTGAAATACTATAATTTGGTTTGCGCAAAGGATTTAAAGGAGGCAAACACTTTGATGGAACAACACCTTTCACAAGGTTTGTCTGATATGAGATTGGATGCGATTGTTAAAACCAAAATAATTGATTTGATTTAGTTATGGAAGAGTTTATTTCAGATTGGTTCATTCCGATGGATTTCGGTAATGATATGCCGGACGAAGAACCGGACGGTGAGGATAATTTTAATTTTGATTGACATGGAAAAGAAATTTGAACTTACAGACAAGTTTGTATTTAATACTTTTGGAATTAAATTATTCCAAATTAAGTGTACAAAGTCTTTCAAATATGCCAAGGAAGGTGATTTGGGAGGATATGTTGAGAAAGATGAGAACTTAGACCAAGAAAGCAATGCTTGGGTGTACGGCGATGCTCGGGTGTACGGCAATGCTCGGGTGTACGGCAATGCTTGGGTGTCCGGCGATGCTTGGGTGTCCGGCGATGCTCGGGTGTACGGCAATGCTCGGGTGTCCGGCGATGCTCGGGTGTACGGCGATGCTCGGGTGTACGGCGATGCTGATATAGAAAATGATAACAATCATTGCGGATTTGATTGTTTCGGTTCATGCAACCGCCACACTCACGCATATTTGACAAAAGATAATAAAGTCGAAATAACTTGTGGGTGTTTTCGTGGCAGCATTGAAGAGTTTGAAAAGAAAGTGGAGAAGACACATTCGGGAACAATCTACGAGAAACAGTATAAAGCCATCATCAATGTTATTAAAATTAAATTTGGGTTGACTGATTTGATATAGATTAAGTGCATTTGTTTACATGCCTTCCCGGTCTGTGAAGATAGGGCGGGCAAACATGGTGGTATGGCGGAATTAGAAGACGCTATTAAGCAGTAGATTGATGCTCTAAGCTGAGGATTATAGGAAATGATAATCGGGAAAGGTTGGCGAAAAGGAGACCAGCATATCAGGTAAACGAAGCATTCGATGGTTATTAATCAATCGGTGACGGATACCAAAACCTACAACAGCGAGCCTTATTCATAGTAGGCGATAAAAGATGTAAATGAGCAGCATAACAATCATGCAGGTGCAAGTCCTGCTACCACCTCATAAATGTGAGCCACACATAAATGGCAAGGGTTAGTAAATAATGGTTGTGCCCCGGAGAATACGCTTCGGGGCTTTAATAAAAAACAACATGGAATATAAAACAATAATTAACGGGAATGCCCCTTCTAAGGCTAATTGTTATAAAATAGTAACCATTAATGGGCACGGATGTTTGGCGAAAACTCCAGCTCTGAAAAAATATGAGGAATCGTTTATCTGGCAGGCAGGGAAGTTGAGGGATTTGAATATCAACGAGCCATTTGAGTTCTACATTGACGTGTACTACCCAAGTAAACGGAGCGACCTTGATAACGTATTAAAACTACAACTTGACGTGTTGCAGCGAATCAAATGTATCAAGAACGATAACAATTGTTGTCTTATCCATGCACGTAAATTCGTAGATAAGGATAATCCTCGGGTTGAGATTACGATTAAGACTTTGGAATAAAAAATATAGTTTTTCTTTGGTATTTCAGAAAATGAGTGTATATTTGCGGCATCCTACATAACAAACAAGGCAAGCGTGCGAGCCTGCCGATATTTTTCGAGCGGGCGTTTTTTATGCTTGCAAGATTGCTGCTATACATATATGGCAACTTACGTAACCCCGTGCCGGAAAGTTAATGCTTCCGCTGCCTTGTTTGGTGTAGGATAACGGGTAAGTGCGGAGTTGCCGTTTCTTTATTCCTTCCGCTGAAATGCCAAAAATATCCTATAAAACAATGGCAAAAGAAATTATTTTATCAAAGAAGAGTAGCGAAAGCGAAATCAAAGCGTACTTCAACGCTGTATTAAAGTTATCCCAATCTGATAATGAGTTCCCAATTAACCTTGATGAGGTGTGGCCGTTGGTCTATTCTGAAAAGGGAAAGGCTGTTAGAGCTTTGACATCAAACGAGCAATTCATTGAAGGAGTTGATTACAAAATGCTTGCCCAAAATGGCAAGCAAGATGAAGCAAGTTGGGGAGGTAACAACAAAGTGAACTACTACTTAACGGTTTCTTGTATGGAGTTTTTCATCGCAAGAAAAGTTAGACCTGTATTTGAAGTTTACAGACAGGTGTTCCACAAAACTGTTCAAAAAGCAATCGAAGAAAAAACAGAAGTTAGTAAGCCAACCATTTCGGACAAGATGAAAGCAGCTACATGGGCGGCAAAGTTCTTGAACCTGAATGAAAGCTCAAAGCTGATTATTGCAAAACAGATACTTGAACCGTACAATCTTCCTCTTCCCGACTATACCCCATCAAAAGGAGTACTCAAATCAGCTTCCAAATTATTGGCGGAAATGGGGCTGAAAAAACAAATATCGGCACAGGTATTCAACAAAAGAGCAATTGAAAAAGGCTACCTGTATGATATAGAGAGAGATTCTTCCCACGGTCAGAAAAAACAATTTAAATCAATCACAGAAAAAGGTCTTTCTTATGGAGAGAACCAAGTAAGCCCAAATAATCCAAGAGAAACGCAGCCGCTATGGTATGAGAACAAATTTAGTGAATTGTTAGGCATATTAGGTTTTCAATTCATGGGAGGATTGTCTTATGAAAACTAAATTGTCCTCTCTCTTATTAATGTTAGTACTCACTATCATTAACCCTATCTTGTTTATATTACCGTTTATTGTTTGCTTCATTTCAGCGAAGAAAGGAGGTCTGCTATGAAAAAGAAAATAGCAACCGTTGAGATTGAATGCTCAAATTCTCATTTAATACCAACATTCAGTGACTTTTTAAATGAATTACAAAAGCAGTATGATATTGAGAAAGACTGCAAGAATGAAGCATATTCTTTTATAATAACAAACGGACTGTTTGAGGATTTTAAGAAGTTCAGTGAAAACTACAAAGGAGTGGACCACTACAAAGCAATAATCGGAATGCTTATCACTGATGCTGAAATAAAACAAATCAAGAAATAACAAAAATATAATCAACTAAGTGCTGGTAGCCTTATACAAGGCTGCCACACCTCTTATATCATAAATTATGAAAACAATAGGAGAAATAATGAATGAAATAGAACATATACCTAAATGCCCTAAAAGTGGGGAAGTCAATTTGCTTTATTTAATTGGAATAATAAAAAAGTAATATGGAATTTTTAGAGAAAGATTTAGAAGATATTATTTGGGAAGCATACCAAAGTGAATATGGAAAATATGAATTATTTAATAAAGGGCTAGCAATATCAGGTAAAATGTACAGACAGGTAAATCTTGGTGATTACGGAATACTTGATTTAATGACTGTAAGTATTAATCCCAAAGATGTGATAATATCAATTTACGAACTGAAAAAAGATATTATTAATATGTCAACAATGGCTCAAGCAGCAAGATATGGCACAGGAATATCTAAATATATAGAGGAAAGATGTAACATACATAACCGTCCTATATCCTTACAATTTTTCTTGATAGGAAAGGAAATAGAATGTAGATCTGATTTTGTATTTCTCTATAACAATAGCCCCCATTTTAAAATCTATTTATACAAATATGAATTAAATGGTATTCATTTTAAGTACCAACAAAAGAATTGGGTAATTGAGGAAGCACATATTCCCAATTATAATCTGTCTGTAAGCGATGTAAAATCTTTTTTTTTTAAAGAAGATAATCCATTCTAAGAAATGAGCGATAAAGGATTTATAAAACTAAGCCGCAAGTTATTTGATAACAAGATATGGCAGGCCGCCCGGGCATTTAATGAGTGCGAAGCGTGGATTGACTTGATACAGTCAGCACGATTTGAGGCATCATCGACTACGTCGCGCATCGGGTGTTATGAAGTAACATGGGGAAGAGGGCAATATCCTGCATCCAATAGATTTCTTGCTAAAAAATGGGGAAGATCTGAACAATGGGTTAAATCTTTACTTGGAAAGTTGAAAAGAGAGAAAATGATCACTACTGATAATAGCCAAGGAGTTAATGTGATTACTCTCATCAATTTTGAGAAATATAATGGTGAAGTTGTAGATAACCCACCTAGTAACCCACCTAACAAATTAAATGATAGAGAGTTACAAGAGTTGATAACCCACCTAGTAACCCACCTGCATAAGAATGATGGAATTTTGCAACCCACCTCTAACCCAAATAATAAGAAAGAAGAAATAAATAAAGAAAACTCTATAAATAGAGCAAAAGAAAAAATGGGTTCTGATTTTGGAAGTTGTGATATAGATCTCAGTGAATTGCAACATGAGCTGTCATCAGACAGCGGATGGGAGGAAGCAATAAGGCTTCATTTGTACCGTAACGGGATAAAGGTTTTCGACCATGATATGTTTCTTCTATGGCTTGACAAGTTCGTGATAAGCCTAAAAGCCGGAGGGACTATCTCGAAAGACAGGAAAGGTTTTATGGAGTATTTTAGGAACTGGATATTGACCGAGATAAAAAAGGGGGCTACAAATTTGTTCCAAGATACGAATGATGCGTTGTTGGAATCTTCTAAAGATAACAATGCCTATTATAAATTCCTGTCATATATCAAGAAACAAGCACCGTATTGTTTTTCCAATATGCGATTGCCTACGGAAGAAGAATTTTTGCTTTTACGGGACAAATATGGGAACGATATGTTTAAAAGCGCATTGCGCACAATAGAGGGCAGAGCAGACATCCGTTCAAAATGGGATGTTTTGTATTATGCTATTTTAAAACAACTCAAGTTTATGAAAGATGAAAGATGAAATAATGCCGAGTGGAATGCGTATATTGCCAAGAGATGAAGAGTGTGAGAAACGTGTTCTTGGGACCATTCTAAGCGAGAGAGATACCATTTACGAAGTGAGGGATATCCTTACTGAAAATTGTTTCTATAACGATTTTCACAAGCAGATATACAGGACTGTATTGGAAATAACGGATTCCGGTGGAAGAGCTGATGCCATCAGTGTGAAATCAAAACTGGAGTTCTCATATCCAGACTTTAGTTTATATGAGCTGACAAAGATTTCAGGAATGTACACATTCGATCTGTATCAATATGCGTGCAGACTTCATGATCTGATGATACGGAGACGGTTCTTTGATATTGGGAGTTATCTCGACAGTAACGCTTTTAATGAGAAGGAAGATATTGCCGACGTCGTGCAAAAAGTGTCAGATCAGCTTGCTAATCTGTTCTCATCCAATTGTAATTCTATCAGCACGGTCAAGGAATGCATAGAATCCGTATATGAAACGATAAACCGCAACATGTCAGGGAAAACAGACTTAACAGGTACACCGACCGGATTTGACAAGATAGATGGGGAAACAGGTGGACTTCAAAAATCAGACTTGATAATTATTGCAGGTGAAACTAGTGCTGGCAAAACGTCAATGGCTGTAAGCATGATGAAAAACGCTGCAATAGCAGGTGCTAAGATAGCCATGTATTCAATGGAGATGAAGAAGGAACAAATTACGTCTAGAATTATTTCAATGATAAGTGGTATTCCTTCAAATGTCATACTTTACTCACCGCTTTCCGGAATGCAGTTGGAAAATGTAGACCGGGCTGTGGATACTGTATCAAAAATGCAAATCTATTTCGATGATAGGAGCACGTCCAATATCGACACGATAATATCTTCAATCCGTCAGATGAAATTTAAAAATGGGATAGACGGGGCTGTGGTAGATTATTTGCAGATTTTGAATGTTAACATGAAGGGAAGTAACAAAGAACAGCAGATGGGAGAGGTTGCAAGAAGGCTGAAGAATCTGGCAAAGGATTTGGATATATGGATTATTGCATTGTCGCAGATGAATAGGGATAATCTTAACCCTGTACCTACATTGGCAAGGTTAAGGGATAGTGGACAGATAGCGGAAGCAGCAGATATAGTTATGCTGATTTATCGTCCTGAGGTAAAAGGGAAGCGGTATCCTGATGAGTTTTCAGACGTGGACACAAAAGGAACTGCCATGATTGATATAGCTAAAGGCAGAAATATAGGACTATTGAAGTTTATTTGTGGCTTCAATGCTGCATCTACTCACTTTTACGACTTGAACATTATTCCCATATCAAGTAATAGCACTGAAGATGATAACAACCCATTTTAAGTATGCCAAAGAAAGTCAAACCGGAAATTGTATATGTCAAATGCCGGAATTGCAAGAATGCCTCGGACTTCGGGGATAATTCTGCGTATTGTAAGGCTAAAGGGCATAGAGTGTGTGCCTGTGACAGATATGGGCAAATTTGCAACAGTTTTCTAAAGAAAGAATTATAACGAAAAAGGAGAAATTTATGAATACCGAGATGCAGAGAAAGATACGTGAATGGGAAGCGGAACGCGACAGAAACCTGCGCATACACTGCCCTCTTGTAGCTGCCAAATTCCAAAGGTGGATTGACAAAATTAATAAAAAGGAGAACGAAAGTATTAACCGCATGAAAGGAAATGTAAAGTGAAAATATACAATTATGAAACCAAAGAAAAAAATAATAGATGCCGCCATAGCCAATGGTAGCATAGATAGATTGAATATGCTGCTTTCAGCCGCTCACCTGTTGAATTGCGAAGCCAATAACTTAGTAGAGGAAGCGAGCGATTTAATGGCAGAGAACTCCCTTCTGCTTGGAGATTTAAAAAAGTTGCACAATGACTTCGTAAAAGTTGCCGATAAGTATTTCAAGGAGTTCTCCACCCTCATTACTACTGATACCGCCAAGATGGATATGTTCTCTGACCTTGATGGATTTGATAAGGCATTCAGAGAGTGGGCTAAAGTACCGTCAGAGTGGAAACCTAGAGAAGTTTGTAGAAACCATTAATTAAAAGTAATACAGAAACAAGGAAGAATCATGAAAAGAGAATTAACGCCTGAGAATATTCAGGAACTGAAAGAAAATCAAATATTCGTTTTTGGAAGCAACATGAACGGCAATCACGCCGGAGGTGCAGCTAGATTGGCAGTTGAGAAGTTTGGTGCAATTATGGGGAAAGCAAAAGGGATACAAGGTCAGTCCTATGCTATCCCTACGCTGGACAAGGATATGCAGAAAGTAACTGAAGAAGAGCTGATCGTATTTTTAGGGAACTTCGGGAATTACGCTAACGAGCATCTGGAAAAGGAATTCCTCCTAACTGCCATTGGCACCGGGATAGCCGGATTTGACGCCGGCTACATGGCGTACATGGTACTTAGGGCAAACCTGCCGGATAACGTTACCTTACCAAAGGAATTTGTCAAAATCAAAGGCTACAAAGGTTTTAACCCCGATTTGACATGTAGGGATTTCCAATACAAAGAAGGTAAGGACTATGAAGAAACAGGCGATATAAGAGCTTGCGGTAACGGATTTCACTTCTGCCTCCATCCGTTGGACGTGTTCAGTTACTATCCACCTGCCGAAGTTGGTATGAATAAGTTTCACGAGGTTGAGGGAACTGGCGATATGGACGTAGATACGGATGATACGAAAATTGCTTGCTCAAAAATCCACATAGGAGCGGAACTAAGTATTAAGAGTATTGTAGACGCAGCCGTTAAGTTTACGTTTGAAAAATGCAAGTGGAAGAAGGGTAAGTCAGCCACAGGTGACCAAGGTGCAGCATCAGCCACAGGCTACCAAGGTGCAGCATCAGCCACAGGCTACCGAGGTGCAGCATCAGCCACAGGCAACCAAGGTGCAGCATCAGCCACAGGCTACCAAGGTGCAGCATCAGCCACAGGCTACCGAGGTGCAGCATCAGCCACAGGCAACCAAGGTGCAGCATCAGCCACAGGCTACCAAGGTGCAGCATCAGCCACAGGCAACCAAGGTGCAGCATCAGCCACAGGCTA
>ERZ827498.259-NODE-259-length-76366-cov-23.191820_pt1 | contig 76366 bp, 70 predicted proteins | sample MGYA00519865_ERZ827498 | MGnify/ENA primary metagenome ERZ827498 (study PRJEB31778, sample SAMEA3449328) | human gut metagenome | biome: human gut; feature: human-associated habitat; material: faeces | place: United Kingdom | collected 2010/2012 ...
CATCGTCCATCATGCGGGAGTAGGCGGAACGGTCAAAAAACCTGCCGCTTTCGTCATCGTCGATGTAGTGCCGGATATTGGTTAGGTGCTGCCCTCTGGCATAGTTCTCCAAAAATATTTTTTGGTTCTGTATGCTGTTGCTCTCGCCGCCGTCCCTGTCCTCGTCGCCCACGGAAAGGCGGGAGTAAAGGGCTGTAATTTTGCTATAATCAGTCATGTGCATAACCTCCTGTGCGTCCATGTATGTGTCATTTACACTTAAAATTATGCACTCCATCGGGCGCTGCCGTACTCCACACCTTTGCGGTATTTCTTGGCGTTCTTGCCCTTGCAGTACACCATGAGCCGCAGCGCCGCAGCACCGGCGACGCCGATCAGCAGGTCAAAGGGGTTGAAGCTGGGGGCGGCACTTTCAAAGGCTGCCGCGCAGCCGTCCGCAAAGTGCAGGAGCTTTTGGGAAAGGTCGATGCCCTCCGCCAGCCGGTACGCCTGCCCCAGCTTGCCGAACAGATAGACAAACAGCAGATAGGGCAGATTGGCGATTATTAGTTTTTTCATTTCCGGCTTCATCGTGACAGCCCCCTTTCTTTGAATTTTTCCTTGGCCCGGTCAGCGTTGCGGGCCGCTGCCTTTTCCTTGCTTGCGGCAATGTTCTTGCGGATCGAGGGCCGTTCCTCCCGCTGCAACTTCTTGGCCGTGAACTCCTTGAACGCCTGTTCCATGTTGTCGGCGTCCTTGGCCTTGAAAATCACGATGTAGTGCGGGGGCTGGGTAGTGGCGTCTTTTCGCAGCGTGAAGTCTACGCCGTATTTCTTGGCGCAGGGCTTAAACAGTCCAATGTTGGCATCGGTGATCTCGATATTGGACAGGGCCGCCCCGTGCTTTTTGAGCTGCTTTAGGCTCTGCTGGCCGTGGTGCAGCTTGGTCTTGCCCTTGTTTTGGGTTTCCAGAAACTTGCGGGCCGCCGCTTGCAGCACTTGGATTGTCAGCTTGGCCGATTTGATAGAAAAGGCTATTGTCTTTTGGGTTACTTCCTCCTGCAATCGCTATCCCTCCTTTCGCAGAAGTGCGGCGGGACGGTTAAGGTGGCACCGTCAGCCGCCGCAGGAAACAGAAAAGGGACAGCCACTTGCGCCGGTTGTCCCCGATTAAATCCTCACCCGCAGGCCGGAAAGGTCGTCGGCACGGATGCCAACCAGATACCAGTTGTCCCCGTACTCAATGCGGGTGGGCTTCCACCTGCCGCCCACCATCACGTCAAAGGTTTCTCCACAGTGCAGGCCGCCGTAGTAGTCCGCCAGATCAAAGCGAATGTCGTAACGGTCGCTGCGCTCGTCGAAAATCAATGCACCCTGTTTCATAGGGCCGTCCTCCTTTCAGATTTTGCCGGTGTTCATGTCATGGGCCACCAGCGCGGCATAGTACCCGTTGATCGTGCTGGGCGCATTGAACAGCATAGCCAGCAGGTATTTCTTGATGTTGCGGATTTCCGAAGTGTTCTTGCTCAAACAGTCAAAGACAAACTCGATGTGAGAGCTGTCCAGCTTCATAAACTTGGATTTCACCAGCTCTGCCGGGTAATCGTCCCCGGCAATGCGGATGGTCTTGCGGGCGCTGCATACGGTTTCCACCAGCAAGTCCACAATCTCGTCCAGCGTTTCCCGGTCAATGCCCTTGACGTGCTGGCAGAGGTGTTCGTACTCGATGTTGTCCATGATGATCTCACGATAAATCTCTATGGCGCTCTGTGATTTCGCTCCCGTTCCTTTCCGTTCCGGCGGCTGTGCCGCCTCGTCCTCCAAAGGAGAGGGTCGGGAAAGGATAGGAATGGAATCGGTAATTGATACATCCGTAGTTGTTTTTTCTTTACTTGATATATCTTTATTTAATTGCGTTGGATTTCCCAATGTCGGTTTTCCCGGTGTCGGGTTATCCGATGTTGGATTTTCCAACACCGGGTTTTCCAATCCCGGTGCGGCCTTGTCCGGCTGCTCTGGCCGGGGCTGGGGCTGTTCGTAGATGGTGTAGATCATGTCGGTCATTTTGCCCTTGCCGTCCCGGTTCTGCTGTCGGGTGATATATCCGGCTTTTTCAAGCTCCCATACCGCCGTGCGGATGGCGTCGATGCTTTCCCGGTTGATAAGGGATAAGCCTTTCAGGGTGTAGTCCCAATTTTCCGGCAGGGAGAGCATTTGCGATAACAGGCCCTTGGCTTTCAGAGATAAGTCCTTGTTCCGCAGATGGTGATTGGACATCACCGTGTAGCCCTTGTTACGCTCTACACGAAATACTGCCATGTTCTCAACTCCTTTCACTCGAAATGTCACCGCGTCGTAGGCGGTCAGCTTGCCCGGCTGGTAGGGACATTCCGCATAGACGCAGAATTGATATTTCCAGTGCGGGCGATAAAAGCGGCAGGTGCCGCAGTCCTCCGGCGTGACCGCCTCGCCGCTGTCGTAGTGGTCGAAACCAGGCTTGCCCTGCATGAGCTGTTCAAAGGCCCGGTCGCTGCCGGAAGTGAAGTACATAGGCCGTCGCCTCCTTTCCGCTTTCGGGCAAAAAGAAAAGCCGCAGAATATGAAAACTCTGCGGCTCCGCCCATGAGAAAGGGACACCGCTTGCACGATGTCCCTTTCAGTCAACTATTTAGTTTTTTGTGTTCCCACACTCCATATCAATAACTACCGAAACCGTGATATAGTCCTCAATACGCTTATTACGGAATTTATCACCCTCGGCGTCAAACACCACATGGCGGGAAAAGTGCCTAAATCTAAGGATTTCTACAAGGTTTCTCTTTGTAGCAACACTATTGTCTCGACGTGATTCGTATGCGGGAACATATCTACGGGCTGAATCTTTTCTACTTTATAGCCGCGCTTTGTCAGAAAGCGCAGGTCACGCTGCTGAGTTTCGGGGTTGCAGGAGATATAGACTATCTTTTTCGGCGCGAGGGTCACGAGCGACGACAGGAAGCACTCATCGCTTCCTGCGCGCGGCGGATCCATAAAAACTATGTCCGCTTTCTCCCCGTCCTGCGCCATGCCGAGCATAAACTCGCCTGCATCGTCGCAGAAGAATCGGACGTTCTTTATCCCGTTGCGTTTGGCGTTGGCTATGGCGTCATGGACGGCGTCGCGATTGAGCTCAACGCCTATTACCTCGCCCGCCCGCTTCGACGCGACAAGCCCTATAGTGCCTATGCCGCAGTAGGCGTCGATGACCTTTTCGCACCCGCTCATGTCGGCATATTCCATAGCGGTGTTATAGAGCACCTCGGTCTGCACCGGGTTTATCTGATAAAATGAGCGCGGAGATATTCTGAAAGTGAGCCCGCAGAGCTCATCCTCGATTTTGCCCGTACCGTAGAGCACATTTTCGCGCTCGCCGAGCACAAGGCTCGTCTGATAGGGGTTTATATTGTGGACTATTGTGGTTATGTCCGGATGCTCCTTGCGAAGCGCCTTTACAAAGTTGTTCTTCGCGGGGAAAATCGGCCCCGCCGTGACCAAAACGACCATTATCTGATTCGTTTTAAAGCCGCGTTTGACGAGGACATGGCGGAGCGTGCCGCTGCCGCTTCGCTCGTCATACGGCTGAATCTTAAAGCTCCTCAGCATATTGCGGACGGAGACGATTATCTCATCCGCTTTTCTGTCCTCCGTCAGGCATGAATCGACGCAGACTATACTGTGCGTGCCGGACTGATAGACTCCGGAAATTATCTTTCCGTTTCTCGCCGTGGCGAACGCCGCCTGAACCTTGTTGCGGTAATGATACGGCTCGTCCATGCCGATTATCGGCTCGACATGGGCGAATTCGCCGAGCAGTTTTTCCACCTTGCGCTGTTTGAATTTCAGCTGCTCCGCGTAGCTCAGATTCTGCAGCTGGCATCCGCCGCATTTTTTATATAGAGGACACTTCTTTTCTTCAGTCATATCAAAATTCCATTCAAAAATATATTTTTATACTCGCTAAAAAACGGGGCTAACACATATGCGCAGTCCCGTTTTTTGTTATTTATCCTGCTCCGCTTTGTGCTCGGCTTTTTCTTTTTCCTTCTGTGCGATATCGTTGGTGTTCATGGAATTGCGGAACACGACGAAGCGATCGTACAGGAACTCTGTCACGAAATTTGTCACCATGCAGAGAGCCTCAACAAGATAGTTGTTCCACATAAGATCGGTAGTGGCATACTTCGTAAACCAAGTCGAGAGCGGAGTGAACACGCAGTAATAAGCCGCGACTTTGAGCATGGCTATCGGGACATTGTTCGCAGATTTGAAGGTGAATTTGCGGTTGAAAGTAAAATTCCAAAGCACGGAGAGAACAAGCGAAATAAGATAGGCTATCCACTCTTTGAAATGGCATGCCTCATAAAACAGGGTGTATGTTGCTATCTGAATAATTCCCGCAGAGGCAGAAAACAGCGCAAATTTGACAGTCTGAAGAACATTTTCCTTTGTGCTGAGCTTCTGATTTTCGGCAGCGCCCTGCGTTTCTTTTTTCTTGTCTGACATAAGTTATCTCCCCTTTTATGTTTTTACAGATTCCCGGCATTTCTGAGCATCTCTTCGGCCGATTTGAGCTGAAGTTCGGTGACATCGAGTCCACCGGTTATCCTTGCTATTTCATATTTTCTGCCCTCTGTGTCGAGGCGTTCGACCTTTGTATAGGTCTTGCCGTCCGAGACGGATTTGCTGATTCTCATGTGGCAGTCCGCCTGCGCCGCTATCTGAGCGGAATGGGTAACGCATATGACCTGCCTGCCGCGCGAGACTTCTTTGAGCTTCATGGCAACTTTCTGCGCCGCTCTGCCGCTGAGTCCCGCGTCTATCTCATCGAATATCATCGTATCGAGTCCGTCTCTGCCGGCGATAACGCTCTTTATCGCGAGCATTATGCGCGACAGCTCGCCGCCAGAAGCGATTTTCGCGAGGGGCTTTAGTGTCTCGCCCGCGTTTGCGGAAATGAGAAATTCTATATTGTCCGCACCGTTTATTGTAAACGGTGTTTTTTCTCTGTTGACTTTGAAGCTGACCGACGGCATATCGAGGAATTCGAGCTGTTCGGTCACTCCGCGCTCAAACTCGCGCGCCGCCTTTTCACGCGCCGCAGTAAGCTTTTCGGCAAGGGCGCGAACCTCGGCTTTGGTCGAGCTGACGAGCGCATCGAGCTCTTTGACCCGCTCATCCGAGAGGGCTATTTTATTGCGCTCCTCGCGCGCGGAATCAAGGAAAGAGAGCATTTCATCTTCCGTCGAGCCGTATTTTACTGAGAGGCGGAAAAGCTCATCGAGTCTCGCTTCAATCTCTTCGAGCTCGGACGGATCATAGGAGAAATCTTCAATAGCCGAGCGAAGTTCTCCCGCGCAGTCCTCAAGCTCATAGCCGACATTGCGAAGAGTCTTTGCGGCGGGCTCGACATCTTTGTAGAATCGGGCGGCGTCCTCCGCATTCCCGGCGCAGTCGCCTATCGCGCTTATCACGCCGAAGCTGTCATCGGCACCCTGGAGGATATCATACGCCGCTCTAAGCGATGCCGTGACGCGCTCGCAGTTTTGAAGAAGCGTCTTTCGCTCGTTGAGTTCGTCGCGCTCTCCGGGTCTTATATCCGCCTGTTCAAGCTCGTTTATCTGATAATCGAGCAGATCAAGCCGGCGAAGCTTCTCCGACTCGTCTGTTTTGAGGGAATCGCGCTCCCTGATATACGAACAGAGTTCTCTGAAATTCTCTCTGTATTCTTCAAGCAATTCGGCATCGTCCGCGACGCAGTCGATGAACTCGAAGTGCTTTTCGGGCGCCATGAGCGCCTGATTGTCATGCTGACCGTGTATGTTTATCAGCTCATGCCCCGCCTGTCGGAGCGCGGCGACATTCGAGGGCACGCCGTTTATGCGGCAGGTGTTTTTGCCGTCCAAACCAAGGGTTCGGCGAAGAAGTATATTCCCGTCCTCGTCGGGCTCGATATCATATTCTTTAAGCCGCGCGGCAGTGTCGGCGGAAACGCCGGAGAAGAGCGCGGTAACGCTCGCGGACTGCGCGCCGGTTCTGATAAGCTCGCGCGACGTGCGTTCACCGAGCACGGCGTTTATAGAATCGATTATGATTGACTTGCCCGCGCCGGTTTCGCCCGTAAGGACATTGAGCCCCGAATCGAACTCGATATCGGCGCTCTCAATTATTGCTATATTCTCTATTTTCAGACTGAGAAGCATAGCTCAAACCTCATTTTTCAATAAGTCGTTTTATGGAATCTTTCATCTGCGAAGCATAGCTTTCGCTTCTGCAAAGGGCAAATATGGTATCATCGCCCGCGAGGGTGCCGACAAGCCCCTCCCAATGCATGGAATCAAACGCTGCGCACGCCGCCTGAGCCATGCCGGTATAGCAGCGGATAACAATTGTATTGCCCGCATAGTCGGCGGAGACGACGGACTGGGCAAATATGCTGCGGAACTTCGAGAGTAGTTCGTCCGACTCGGTCTTTGTGACGGCGTATTTATACTGACCGTTTGCACCCATGGTCTTGACAAGGCGCAGCTCTTTTATATCGCGCGAAACCGTCGCCTGAGTGGCTTCAAAGCCGCTGTCCTTGAGCTTCTGAAGAAGCTCATCCTGGGTTGACAGGTCATATTTTTCAATTATTTCGAGTATTGCTTCCTGCCTTCTTTTTTTCAAGGTTATACCTCCCGTTCATCGTGGGAACTGCTGTTCCATTTCATCATTTTTCTGTTAAGTATATCTACAAAGCTGTCGTTTTTGAGTCTGATAAAGCTCGCGCAGATGTCCGCCTTTTCGACCGTTATGCTCCCCTGCGCCGAGACTGTGAACGGCTCGTCGCCATCGCACGAAACGGAGAGCGGTCCGTCATCATCGGAATAGATGCGCAGCACCGCATCGTCGCCCAGAACGAGCGAACGGGTGAACACCGAATGAGAACAAATCGGAGTGAGTATCATACATTCAAGCTTCGGATCGACCACGGGACCGCCGGCAGAGAGAGAATACGCCGTTGAACCCGTCGGAGTCGAGAGAATGAGTCCGTCGCCGAGATAGCGGTTGAAATATCTGCCGTCGAGATCGACATTTATCTCGGAAATTCTGCTCAGCCTCGACAGGCGCATTACGGTAGAGTCGTTCATGCTGTAGCCGCTCTGCACGCTGTCACCGTCGGCGGCGGTGGTTTTGAGCATCATGCGCTTATCCATGCTGTAATCGCCGGTTATGAGCTTTTCGAGCAGATCGAGCTCATGTATCTCGAGACCCGCCATAAACGCAAGGCGACCCGCGTTGATGCCGAGGACGGGCTTTGAATAAACCGCGGCCTTCTTGGCGGAATGAATTATCGTTCCGTCCCCACCGACGGTTATGACCGCCTCGCAGCCGCCGAGCAGCTCTTTTTCAGGCAAAAATTCAGCCTTGGTATCGGAAAACACATTTTCCGTACTGAGCGGCAGAGAATATGCCGCGCCGAGTTCGTCGAGCTTCGCACAGATGAGCCTTGTCACCTGAGCGGCGTTTTTACGAGTAAGATTTGGAATTATTGCAAACATCATAGTTATTCTCCCGCTTTGAAACAGGCGTGCGCCGCGCTGACGACTCCCGCGACATCGGGTGCCGAAACGGACTGCACTTCGTCCTTTTTCAGATATACGAGGTATTCTATATTGCCCTCCGGTCCTTTGACAGGGGAAAAATCGAGAGCCGACACCGAAAATCCCGCCTGCACGGCATAGGAGCAGACATTTTTGATGACTTTTATATGCACGCGCGGATCTTTGACCACGCCTTTCTTGCCGACATTCTCCCTGCCCGCCTCGAACTGCGGCTTTATAAGGCAGACGGCACTGCCGCCGTCTTTTAAAAGCGGCGAAAGCGCAGGCAGGATATATTTCAGAGATATAAACGAGACATCCGCGCTCGCAAAATCGGCGCGCTCGGGAATCTCTTTTTCCGTTATGTATCTGAAATTTGTCTTTTCGAGATCGATAACGCGGGGGTCGAACTTCAGCTTCGGCGAAAGCTGACCGCTCCCCGAATCGACAGCGTAGACTTTTTTCGCGCCGTTTTGGAGCATACAGTCGGTAAATCCGCCTGTTGACGCGCCGATATCGATGCATAAATATCCGCTCAAATCGAGTTTGAAAACATCGACGGCTTTCTCAAGTTTCAGTCCGCCGCGGCTGACATAGCGTTCCGACTCGCCTTTATACTCGATTATATCACAGTCACTCGCCAAAAGTCCAGCTTTAGATACAACTTTGCCGTTTAAATATACATTCCCGCTCTTTATCATTTCCTTGGCTTTTTCGCGCGACGGCGCGACACCCAAGGAGACCATAAGAGCGTCTATACGCTTTCTGTTTTCCTCCACGGTCAAGCCTCCGCAGAAGTGACGAACGAGAGCACGCCCTCTTCGTCAAAGCCGTATTTATGTAAGAGCGACTCAACGGACGCCTGCTTGACAAAACCGTTTTCGATAGCTCTGAGGTGATATTTCCCGGAGAATCCCGCTTTCGAGAGGTCAAACAGGAAGCCTTCGCCCGCTCCGCCACGGCGTATGCCCTCTTCAAAGAAATAGACATCCTTGCAATTTTTCGCCGCCTCCACCGCGCCCTCGCAGACGGGAATTATGCGGTTGAGCTTTATAAGCTTCACTGATTCGCCGGAATTCACGAGCTTTTCATATGCGAACGCGCAGGCTGAAAAAGTCCTGCCGTAGGTTATGATTGCCTTTTCGGCGTTTTCGTCGCCGAACACATCAAAGTCGGCAAAGGTCGGTTTGATGCTCTCGGGTATCGCGCGCTGAGCTCCGCGCGGATATCTGACCGCGACGAGCTTCGACTCTGAATAGAGCGCCTGCTGCATGGCGTGCTTGAGTCCCTCATAGGACGAGGGCGAATATACGGTTATATCCGGCACGCTTCTGAGCATCGAAACATCAAAAACGCCCTGGTGTGTCTCGCCATCTTCGCCGACAAATCCGGCGCGGTCGATGGCGATAACCATCTTCTGCTTCTGGAGAGAGGCATCGTGCAGAAGCTGATCAAAGCAGCGCTGGAGGAAGGTGGAATAGACTGCAAAAACCGGGATAAATCCGCTCTTTGCAAGACCGAGCGCGAACGCCACGGCGTGCTCCTCGGCGATACCGATATCAAAAAATCTGTCTTTATGTTCGCTCGAAAATCTGTCGAGTCCAGTGCCGATGGACATCGCGGCGGTTATGGCGCACACGCGGTCATCGCAGGACGCGAAGCGACACATAATATCGCCGAAATTGCTCGAAAAGCTCGTGCCGGATGAAAGAGGCTCGCCGGTGTTGATATCAAACCTCGAGATTCCGTGGAACTGCTCGGGCGAACGCTCGGCAAAATCATAACCCTTGCCCTTAAGAGTATTGACATGGAGAAGTACGGGTTTGTCATACTTCTTTGCCATCTCAAACGCTTCGCAGAGCTGCTGGATATTGTGCCCGTCGATGGGTCCGATATAGTGAAGTCCGAGATCCTCGAACCACGAATCGGAATAGATAATGCGCTTCAATGCGCTCTTTATATCAAACGCGGCATCCGAAAGCTCATTTCCGATGATCGGGATATGTTTCAGGAGCTTTTCGGTGTGCGCTTTCATGCGGTAATATTCGGGCTTTGCTCTGACGACGGCGAGATAACGCGCCATCGAGCCGACATTTTCGGAGATAGACATCTCGTTATCATTGAGCACGATTATGAGCCTGTCGTGCGTTCTGCCGGCGTTGTTTAAAGCCTCATAGAACATTCCGCCGGTCATCGATCCGTCTCCGACGACGGCGACGACGGTATTCTTGCTGCCGCGCATGGTGTTCGCGGTCGAGAGTCCGAGCGCACTCGATGCGGCGGTGCTGGAATGGCCGCTGTAGAACATATCATGCTCGCTCTCATCCGGGCGGCAGAAGCCCGAGAGCCCGCCCTCCTGACGCAGGGTGTGAAAGCGCTCGTATCTGCCTGTGAGCAGCTTGTGGGTATAGGCCTGATGGCCGACATCCCAGACAAACTTGTCGCGCGGGGAATCGAACTCCTTATGCATGGCGAGAGTCAGCTCCACGACGCCGAGATTGGACGCGAGATGACCGCCGTTCTTCGAGACCGTGTCGATAAGAACGGTGCGTATCTCGGCGGCAAGCTCGTTTAGCTGAGCATAGCTCATGCCTTTTATATCCGCCGGGGAATGTATATTTTTAAGGTAATTGTCAGATGCCATTTGACTTCAACCTTTCACTGAGAATGGATTGACGGTCACTTATTTCTGGAAAGAAGCTTTTCGGAAAGCGATATCAAAAATTCAGCCTCATCGCCGAAAATTTTAAGCGCATCTATCGCCTTATCGGTAAGCTCCGCGGCTATTTTCTGCGCCTTTTCGAGACCGAGGAGCGAGACATAGGTGTTTTTGCAGTTTTCGGCGTCGCTGCCTATCGGCTTGCCGAGGGTCGCCTCGTCGCTCGTGACATCGAGGATATCATCGACTATCTGGAACGCTATGCCGAGATTTTCGGCATATACTCTCGCCGCTTCGAGCTTTTTATCGTCGGCTCCGGCGGCGATGCAGCCGAGCTGACACGCGCATCTTATAAGCTCGCCCGTCTTGAGGACATCGACACTGCGCAGATCATCGACCGAAACGGTCTTGTTCTCGTTTTCAAGATCCTGCACCTGACCCGCTATCATTCCGGCGCAGCCGGCGGCACGCGCAAGAAGCGAAACGGCCTTTGCAACGGCATCGGCGGGGATATCTTTTGCTTCGCCTGCGGTCTGGAATGCGAAAGTCAGCAGCGAATCGCCGGCAAGGAGCGCATTTGCTTCGCCGAATTTGATATGGCTCGACGGCTTGCCGCGGCGCATATCGTCGTTGTCCATGCAGGGCAGATCGTCGTGGATGAGCGAATATGTGTGGATAAACTCGATAGCGCATGCGAGGGGCAGAGCCGCTTCTACGCTGTCGCCGCACATCCTGCAAAATTCGAGAGTCAGCATCGGGCGGATACGCTTGCCGCCGTTTTCGACGCTGTATCTCATCGCTTCGAGCATTTTTGTTTCACCCGCGCCCGACGGCTCGGACGAAAGATATGCCATGAGCGAGTTATTTATCATAGAGATATACTCGTCGGCTGTATATTTTTTACTCATCTTCATTCTCCTTTTCAAGCTCGGACAGTTCTTTTATCTTCGTCTGAGCTTTGTCGAGATACTCGTTGCAGAAAGAGACGAGTTTCGTCCCCTCTTCAAAGAGCTTCAATGACTCATCGAGAGAAGCGTTGCCGCACTCGAGAGCGGAAACTATATCTTCAAGTCTTTTGACTGAATCTTCATAAGTTTTCTTAGCCATTGCCTGTTCCTCCGTTTCCGACAGATGAAGCGACGCGGGCGGTGAGCTTTATATCCGCCGCAGTCACGGTTATATCGTCGCCCTCTTTGGGGACATTCGTTTTTGATATCAGCTTTCCGCCGCGTTCGACCGCCGCATAGCCGCCCGAGAGTATTCTCAGGGGGCTGAGTGCATCGAGCCTGCCCGCGAGGACGGAGAGATTTAATTTATCCCTGTGATGCGCCTGCAGAGCCGCCGACTGCATATCGGAAAAGAGCGAATCGAGAGTCTGCCGCTGAGAGATTATCTGCTGCATCGGTCCGTATGCCGAAAGCTCTGCCGATATTCGCTTTATTTCATTGCAGCCGAAGCGAATATGTGAATCCAGCGCAGAGGCGCAGCGCCTGCCGAGCTGATTGATATATGCGTGCTGTTCCGCCCTGTCACTGACGGCAAGTTCCGCCGCTGCGGACGGGGTCGGCGCGCGGAGATCCGCCGCGAAATCGCAGATAGTGAAATCCGTCTCGTGACCGACTGCAGAGATAACAGGGATATCGCTCGCCGCAACAGCGCGAGCCACTTTTTCTTCGTTAAAAGCCCAAAGCTCTTCGACCGAGCCGCCGCCGCGCCCGACTATGAGCACATCAGCATAACGCCCCGCGTTGAACCGCCTTATGGCATCGGATATCTGACCCGCCGCAGACGCGCCCTGAACCTGCACGGGGCAGAGGATTATCTGCGTTGACGGGCTGCGGCGCGTTATGACATTTATAATGTCCCTGACCGCAGCGCCCGTCGGCGAAGTGACAACACCGACACGCTTCGGGAAGCGCGGTATCGGACGTTTGCGCTCCTGTGCAAAAAGTCCCTCCGCTTCAAGCTTTTTCTTGAGCTGTTCAAAGGCAATACTCAAAGCGCCCGCTCCGTCGGGCTGCATATCTTCAATATAGAGCTGATACTGACCGTCGCGCTCAAAGACGCTGACATGACCCCTGGCGATAACCTTCATACCGTTTTCGGGCATGAAGCCGAGGCGTTCGTTATCGGACTTGAACATGACTGCGCGCACTGCCGCTTTCTCGTCCTTGAGGGTCATGTAGAAATGCCCGGTGCGGTAATGATTCGTAAAATTCGATATCTCCCCGCTGACGAACACCGTTCGCAGGTTATAGTCCGAATCCATAACGGATTTTATATATCTGTTAAGTTGACTTACTGTTACGCTGACGGTTTCAAGCATTTTTCTGCTCCCTGAGATAAGTCAGATACGCCGTTCCGGCGGCATTATCCGCCGAGAATGTAGGCTCGGCGAAGTATGCGCCGAACTCCTTTGTAAATCTTTGGCGTATTATTGAATTGGACATCACGCCGCCCGCAAAGACAAGCGGTAGGTTGCCGTATTTTCCGAGTATATTCTTCGTCATTTTTTCGAGAGCCGCCGACACGGAATCGAGGCAATAGAGCGCGATATCGCACTGCTCCTCGCCGTTTTTTATCATATCGAGGCACTTGTTTTCAATGCCCGAAAGGCAGCAGTCTGTGCCCTTGACGCAGGGTTTCGGCTTGAATACTTTTCGGCTTTCGAGCGCCAGTTTTTCGAGTTCAGCGCCCGCCGGGAACTTGAGTCCCATAGCAACGCCGACCCTGTCAACAGCCTGCCCCGCGTTGAGATCGAGAGTTCTGCCGATGATGTCAATATTGAGAAGCTTCTCTTCATCGGGGCGCACTAAAAGCGCCTCGGTCGTTCCGCCGGAGACATGGAACGCGATAAACTCGCGGTCAAAAAGTTCAGTATGCCCGCTCGAATAGACAGCCGCCGCGACATGACCCGCCTGATGCGAGAATTCATAAAGCGGCACGCCCAGGGCAGATGAGAGGCACTTCGCGGTATTGAGTCCGACGGTAAAGCACGGCATATACGAGCCCTCTGCATCACGCGGAGCATATGACGCGCCGATAAAATCGGGCTTACCGCACTCGTCGATAACAGCAGAAACGACCTGCCAGAGCTGCTGTGTATGATGAAACACGGCGTCGCTCTGACGCAGTCCGCGCTCGCCGCTCTTGACGGGCAGAAGCATCTTCTTTTGAAAAACACATCCGCTCACATCATCAAAGGCTGCGGCGGATGTAGTATAGTTGCTTGTATCTATGCCAAGATAAACAGCCATGGCTTATTCCCCTTCCGGGGCGTCGGAGCCGCTTCTGTCGGCAAGCTTTTCTTCGCGCGCCACAGAGCCGAGAACACCGTTGACGAACGACGCATCCTCTGCCGTAGCGTATTTTTTGCACAGCTCGACAGCCTCGTTTATTGAGGTGCCGACCGGGACTTCCGGTATGTACATAAGCTCGCAAATGCTCAGTCGCATAGCGGACAGAGCGACGCGGGATATTCTGTGCTTCTTCCAGTTCTTTGAATATTTTTCGATGATATCGTCGATTGAAAACAGCTTGTCCCACGCAGTCTGGGCGAGCATGGACGCGAACTCGTCCGGCTCTATAAGCTCGTTTTCAAGGCTGAGAGATATAATATCGTCCATATCCGTCTCGGGATTGAAGGACTTTTCAAACAGCAGGGCAAACGCCTGCTCTCTCGACTGGCTTCTTGTCATAAACTTTCCTGTACTCCCCTCAGAATTCCGCTCTCGGGCGGTAAACATTGCTCGGCATAAAAACCGAATCGAGCCCTCCCGCAAGAGAGGGCTTGAAAAATTTACTTTTCGCTTTCGGGCTTGATATCCATACCGGCTATCGAGACGTTGACCTTCGAGACCATCTTTCCGGTCATGCTCTGGACGGCGTTCTTGACATTCTTCTGAATATCCGCCGCGACCTTCGGAATCTTGGTTCCGGGCGCGATATTGACATGGATATATATCTTGACATCGTTATCCGACGACAAGACGCGCACGGACTTCGCCGCGCCCTCTCCGAGCTTGAAGATCGAATGTACGTCGGGAGTCCTGGCGGCAAAGCTGCTCACGCCTTCAACGTCCTTGGCGGCATTGAGAGCTATCGATGCAATGACATCCTCGGATATTACGAGGTTGCCGATATTGTCAACAGTTTTGTTTTCTTCCACAGGGCATTCCTCCTTCTGCCCTATATTATAACACAAACTTGAAAATTCTCAACTACTTAATTCAACAATTGTTATGTTTTCGGCTGAAAAACCGGTCTGTTTGAGAACTATCTCCTTTATCTGGAGGATAACCGTGTCGTTGAGAGCGCCTTTTGCGACGATTACTTCGGCGGAGTTGTTGTTGATTATCACGACGCAGTCGCCGCCGGTTTTCGCTTTTATCAGCGCTTCAATATCACCCTCGAGCTTTATCGCGTTTGACAGAGCTTTGAGCGCCTCGGTCGCCTCCTTGACCGCGGAGGCATCGGACGAGCTGTCTTTTATAACTTTATTGAGGGTCTCCGACGCTTCGTCATGGGCGGAACTTCTTCTGAGCTTGGCGGAGGCGAAATAATCGCTGCTTTTGCCTGTTGCCACCGCGCTCTCCGAGACTCCCGACGAATTGACAAGCTGCGCATCGCCGAGATTCCCGCCCGTGTTATCGACCGCCTCGACCGACGGCTTCGCGTTCGCGCTCTTCACCGACGGGCGGTTATAATACCAGTTTATAAACACTGCCGAGCCGAGGGCGAGAACGAGTGCCGCGGCGATTATCTGCCTTTTCCTGACGACCATAAATATCAATCCTTTCGGGTTTCTTTTATTTGAACGGCGCTGTTACGCCGACATTTTCGTGATATATACGCGCGACGCGCTGATATCGAGAACGGCGGTTATCGCCTGGGTTATCTCCTGACGCACGGCATCCGAGCCGCCGCCCTCGCAAACGACCGCAACGCCGCGGATCTTCGGCTGAATGAGTTTTATTATCATTCCGCCCTCGTTCCCGTCGGTCTCTATAAGAACATACTCCTTTTCATCCGAAAAGTTTTCTTTTTCGAGAGCCGTGCCGCCGGAGGTGTCGCTTTTTATCTTTTCGTTTTTTGCATAGACCTGCTCGGCGCCGCTCTCGAGAGTCACCATGACGCGCGTTTTTCCCGCTCCGTCTATAGAAGAGACCATCTCGGTCAGGCGCTTTTCTATGTCCTCGGCGTAGGTCTCCTGGCTCTGCGCCGCAGTGACGCTCTCTTTTTTCTCCGCCTTCTTTTCGCCTGACGGAATAAATTCGGAGAGAATGAGCAGCACCACACCGAGCACGCCGACCGCGCAGAGCACGGCAAGCTTCTTGTCGGAAGTGAATACGGACTTCAATTTTTCAAAAAAGTGTTTGATATCCATCAGCTTGTGCTCCCGGTTCTTATATCTATCACTGCGTCCCCCAACAGGTTTTGTAGTTTCTCGACTGCCGCTTCTTTCAGCACTGCCCCGCCCGGCAATATGATATTCGCCTTTTTAATAAATATGCCGCCCTGCTCATCAATATCCGTCAAAAGGTCTATTTCGCAGTCGGGGTAGCCGTAGGACGCGAGTATTTCCTGCACGCCGTCCTGCATCTGCTGAGCATATGCGGCGGTCAGGCGGTAGTTCACCTCGTTGTTTAGTTCGCTTGGTATCAGAGCCTCTGTGTCGGGCGAGGATGCAGAAAAATTTGTTTTCATTATGGCACTCGCAAGCGGGAAAACGAGCGCGCATATGACCGCCAGCGCAGTGACGCACCGCATTATTTTCTGCATATTTCCCTTTGGCACGAGCGCATATATGACTGACGAGAATATCGCCGCGGCGCACACGCCGAGCGCCCATTTTTTCAGATCTTCCATGCTACGCACCCGCTTTCACGGAGATTACTATCCCCGTTGAGATAATAAATAGAGCTGCTGTAAAAATAACCGCCGCGTTTATCACGGTCAGCGCGGACGAGAGAGTATCGAGCACCTCACCCGTTGTATCGTCCCCCATGGACGAAGAGAGTACGCCGAGGAGCTTCAACAAAATAATTCTTGCCGTCAACTGAAGAACGACGGGCAAGTCTATCATCACAACGGCGATAACGCCGAACACGCCGACCGTGCTTTTGAGCAAAGATACGCTGCCGATTATTGACGAATAAGCATCACTGAGCGCGCCGCCGACTATCGGCACGGCGGAGCTGAGCGCAAGCTTTATGCCTTTTGAAGCTAAAGTGTCCGCGCTACCGGCGAGCAGGCTTTTGAGCCCCAGAACAGCCGAAAATGCCGCCGCAACAAATGACAGAACGCCTATAGTAAGCTTTTTTATCATATCCGCGAGCTTCGTGAGCTTCAATTCCGGGCTCAGCGACGCGGACACGCCGAAAGCCGAAAACGCACCGCACAGGGGCATTATTATATTTCCTGCCGTCTGCGCCGCCACTTGCGCCGCCGCCATGGCAAACGAGCCGTAAGTCAGGGCGAGCGTAGGATTCCCCGCGGCGGTTATTATGCCGGCGAGCACAGGAATGAGCGCGAGCATAAAATCAGAAGTCGCCTCAACGGCGCTCATCCCCTGCGAGATAACTCCGGCGGACGAAGCAAAGACGGTTATCGCGACGGCGCAGCCTATGACTATATTCAGCGGCTCGGAAAAATTTTCGGCGGCTGCAGTACCTTTGATAAGACCGACGAGAACAACAACGCCTGCGATTATAACCATGTCTTTTATCGGCTTTTTGAAGCTTCCGCGCGCGATATCGGTGAACATGGAGATAATTTTTTTAGGTGATGGTGAGAGCATCGACTGCCAATTTGATATATCTATCCCCGCCGAGTCAATAGTGTCTTTCACATCATCGGGCAGAGAATCGTCGAGGCTGTCCGCTCCGCTCGACTCATAAAAAGACGAATAATTGTCCGTCGTCTCCTCTTCAAGAGCGAAGCACACGGCGGTATTGAGCGCGAGCAGCATCAGCAGAGCCGCAATCACTTTCAAGCATCTCATAGACGTCCCTCAAATATTTATCAGTTCTTTTGCGAGCGCAACTGCCGACTTTATCAACGGCAGGGCGAGCGCGATTATCGCCGCCTTTGCCGCAAGCTCGGACACGCCCGCCACGGCAGAATTGCCGTTGTCGCGGCAGATATCGCCCGCGATCTGCGCCGCGACGGCAACGCCGAGTGCCTTTATCAGCACGGATATGCACTCGCCGCCCGTCTCCGACATCCCGGAGAAAAAATCAAGCTGCGAGATTATATTCTGCAAAATGCGCACTGCGGACGCAGCTATCACCGCGACTGCCGCTATCTGCACTATCGGGGCATACTCCGGGCGGTACTGCTTTATCACAGCGCACAGCACGCACACCGACACCGCGAGCGCGGCGGTTTTAATTATCTCCGCCATATCAGCCACCGAGCATACCGTTGACGGCATCGAGCAGCTGCGAAAGATACGGCAGCAGCATGATAAGCACGGCGGCTATACCCGCCAGAACGGTTATCAGCGCATAATCATCCCGACCCGCTCTTGACAACACCTGACTGAGCACCGCCACGATTATGCCGACCATTGCTATTTTTATAACTATTCCCGCTTCCATAGACGATGCACGGCAAACGCCGTTCCTTTCCTGAATTTATCAGACAGCCGCTATCACAATGACTGCGCCCGCGAGCGCGCCGAGAGGCGGCAGAACTTTTGCATATTTCTTTTTCTTCTCCCGCGCCTCCGATAGTCTCAGTTCAAAATCGGCGCAGAACATATCGCAGTTTGCTATCTGCCCCTCGAGTGCGGTAGTACCGAGCGAGCGACCGAAAGAGACAAGCCGCGAGACATCGGACGAGGTCAAGCCGACTGTGTTTTTCCGCGCAGAGAGCGAATCGCTCCACGCCTGCGGAAACGGCTCTGAATCACAGAGCTTTATACACTCCGGGATAAACAAAAGTTCTTTCAAGTCCGGGGTCGAGCCGAGTATCTCGAGCACATCGCCGACCGGGCAGCAGCAACATTCAAGCTGAGTCCGCACAACGCGCAGCATAATGCATATCTTTTCAAGCAGGCTCACGCGCAGGCTCAGCATACGCGCCGCATATCCGCCCGCGAGCAGCAGCGCCGACGCCGTCAGGACGGCTCCGATCATTCGCATAAAAATGCTCCTTCAAATCATATATGCCAGCCGTCTCACCCGGGCGTTCGCCGAGCATGACGAGCTTCGAGAACACGCCGGACGCGAGAAGCTCCGCCGCGGCGGGACGGCTACGCAGGTCTTCATCTTTGCCGACATGGACGCTGACGAGAAAATTCACGCCAGAGTTCATACCCTCTAAGATGCGCTTTGTTTCGGAGAGATTGCCTATCTCGTCGCAGATGATTATCTGAGGCGAGAGAGTTCTGAGCGCTGTCAAAATACCGACATCTTTCGGATAGCCTGTCAGAACGTCGGAGAAGCCGACATCGCACTGCGGGCATCCGCCGCTCGAAGCGGCTATCTCCCCGCGCTCGTCAACTATCGCCACACGATAATATCTGCCGCCTGAGACGCCCGACAGCCTGCGTGCGAGGTCGCGCAGGAGCGTTGTTTTGCCCGAGAGCGGAGGTCCCGCGATAATCGCAGACACGATGCCATGAGAAAAAACGGACGGATATATTTCATCCGACGAGCCCGGGACTTCATGGGCGATACGCAGATTCACGGACGAGATATCGCGAAAGGACTTCACCGTCCCGTTCTCCGCCACAACTGCCGTTCCGCAGACTCCGGCTCTGTGTCCGTGGGCGAGGCTTATAAACCCGCTCGCCGCAGCGGCGGAATTAGAATGTACGGAATAACCGCACATGCGTGAAAAGCTCGCCTGAAGCTCCGCAGGGGTTGCCGCAAGCGCGCCCGGCGAATAGACCGAGCCGGTTCTGCCGCTTTTATAAACAAACAGCGAGCCTACGCGCGTAACTATAACAACGGGTCTCGCGGCGCGCAGGCGAATTTCATATGCGCTCTCTTTGACACGGCTGTCGACCCCGAGCAGAACAGTGCGAAGCCGTTCATCGAGGAAGTCCACCGCGCTGTCAAATGAATCTGCCGCCCGCATGATACCGCCTCCGTTTCTCTAAATAATATGAAGCCTTGTCCCCGGGTAGAACTGAAAAAAGCACCCTGCAAAAATGCAGAGTGCTGATATTGATTTGTTTATCTGACTTCGAGTATGTTGCTCGCGCCCGTGAATAGGTTGAAATACAACAGCTTTTCTTCGCCGTTTTCGATAAATTTTATCTCATAGTTTCCGTCCGCGCGGGCACCGACGCATTTGACATCGAGAATCTTTGCATCGGATTCTCTGAAAGTCTCTTTGAGCACTTCGAGCTCCGCTTCGCTGTATTCCCCGGCATCGTCGGATACGAAGAGCACGCGCCCGAATAGGTTGTTTATCTTCGCGAGCAGCAGTTTCTGCTCCCAGGTGAAAGTCAGATTATGGTCGCGCAGGAAGAAAACATCGGGATCATTTAAGAACGCTCTGCCGTTGAGGTGGCGGCGGAACATGCTGTTGTTTATGGCATTCTGCGCGCTGGGCAGCTCGTTGTTTATCGACATGGAGTTGTAGAACTTGCCGCCGTAAGATAAATCGACATCGCAGCTTATCCTGCACGCATCGACAACGCCAAATGCGGGACCGAGCGGCACGCCGCAGCCAAGGATAAGCTTATCGCCGACGCACTCGCGCAAAAAGTCCATAGCCTCGCACATGATAGTGCCGCGGGTCTTGTTATCGCGCGGAGTCCTGCACTGACTGTAGAGAAAGTCGAGCTTCACCATATCATAGCCCCAGTCGTCCAATACGGTGTCAAATACATTTTTCAGATGTTCCCGCACCTCGGGGTTATAGATATCAAGCGTATATGCGCCGCCCCATGCGACGCAGCCGAGCTGTGGCTTGCCGTCGGGATTGCGGATGAGCCAATCGGGATGCTCTTTCAATATGCGCGATTTGCCGCGCTGGACATTGAACGGCGCAAGCCATATTCCCGCGAGATAGCCCTCCCTGTGGACGGCATCGGCTATGGTTTTCATGCCGTTGGGGAAGTCTCTGCCGTTATAGTCGAGCCAGTCGCCGACAAAAGGCTCATAACCGTCGTCGATCTGGAATATATTGACGCTCTCGCGCGCCCTTGAAAGTCCTTTTAAATCACGCAGGATTATATTTTCATCTATTTTCTGGAAGTAGTTGTACCACGAGGTATAGCCCGTGAGCCTGTCGATGTGTTTCCTTGCAGGCAGACTCATAGCAGCAAAATACTTATCAAACACCTCGTCGTAGCCGCCGACAAAGCGAACGATATCAAACATCTCATACGGTTCGCTTATAGTCAGCCCCTCGACATCCTTTTCGACGGAGAAGATATGCTTCTCCATATCCGAATAGAAAACGGTGTAGCCGTTTCTCTCGCTAAGCGAGCCGAAGAGCTCAAACTCATCGCCGCGGCGGAGATAGGTATATGTAAAGCTATGGAAAAAGCCCGGGCGCGGCTCATAGCGGGTGAACGCATAGTCGCCGGAGGTTATCGCCATATCTTTCGTATATTTTGTGACACCTGCGAGCGGAGTCGTTCCGCGATAGATATCCTCTGCGGACATCTCGCCCGATGTTGTCCACGACTGATAGCCGTTGACAAAGAATTTTTCGTTCTTTTCATACTCGTGCCAGAATTCGAGCGACGCCGAAATAAGCGTTATCGGGCGCGAGGGAATGAGAGTCAGCTTCACTCCGCTCTCATCGTTAACGGTAATGACCGAAAAATGCGGTCCCGAATAGCCGACGGTCTCATAGACTGCGCCGGCGAGAGAATATTTGAGTCTGAATACGGGCTTGTTCATCCTGTTTCCTCCCTACGATTTTCTCTTCAGGCTCCAGTTTATCATTTTGAGACGAAAAAAACAATAGGAATTTAGTGCCGCATCTATCGATTGAAAAAATTATAGACATAAAAAAACAGCGCCGCACTCAAAACTGTGCGGTGCCGATATATTGGAACCCTTTCGGGCTTGTTTTAGTTCCTGCGGCTGAGAAGCCGCCGCTTAAGTTACAGTGCAGCTTTGCCTGCTACAGAACTAAGCGCAAGAAGCATCATGAGCTTGTGGAAGCTGAACTTCTTCTCCTTCTCAATCTCACCAAACAGGTCCTGTTCCATCTTGTAGTACTGCTTCATCATCATATCTGTCAGTCCTTTCATTTGGTATGCTTTCATTATACTCAGTTTCCGCTATTTGTCAAGTAATTTTGCACAAACAAGTGCGCTCTCATTTGTGCAATTTCACTAAAGAAACAGACTTTTATAAACCTACCAGTTTGAATAATTGCTTTTAACCGCATTAAAATCTTATGTGCATATTGCACAATCAGAGCGTTCCTGATTGTGTATTATGACGAAGTAAAAGCAGATTTTTTGGAACATCCTACAAAACAAGCGTCAAAAGTTTGTTAGAAATGACAACAGAAATATTTAAAAAGAGCCTCCGGCACATGTCGGAAGCTCTCGTTTTGTGTTATTCTGATGAAAAGAATCAGATTTTGCCCGCCTTTTCAAGCTCTTTGTAGTTTCTTCTAATCTTGAGAGTCGTGGTCTTCGGGAACTCTTCGGAGCGGAACTCGAGCTTGTCGATGTTCTTCCATCTGGGCATGTCGCGGTTGAACTGGTTGACAGCGTCCTTGATGAGCTGATCCGCTTCCTTGCCGTAGTCCTCGTAGTAGGGATAAACCTCTGCGACGATCTTGTTGCCCTCCTGGCTGACGAGAATCTCATGGATCGCGTGGCAGCGCTGAGAAAGCTTGTCCTCAAGTTCCTCGGGAGAGACGTTCTTACCGTTGTTGGTAATGATAAGATTCTTCTTGCGGCCGACGAAGAAGAGGAAGCCGTCCTCATCGATTCTGCCGTAGTCGCCGGTCTTGAACCAGCCGTTGTCGAATGCCGCGGCGGTTGCCTCGGGATCCTTGTAATAGCCTCTCATGACGTTGGAGCCGCGGACATATATCTCGCCGACGCCGTCCTCATCGGGATCGTTTATCTTTATCTCGTTGCACGGAAGCGGTCTGCCGACGCTGCCGGACTTATGATTTTCCATGGTGTTGGTGGTAACTGCGGGCGAGCACTCGGTTATGCCGTAACCGTTGAGAACCTGTATACCGAGGTCATAGAGACCCTGCTCATACTCGGGGTCAAGCGCAGCACCGCCGACAATGATATACTTCAGATTTCCGCCGAGCTGCTCATGAACCTGAGCGAACAACTTGCGGCGGACGTCGATGCCGAACTTCATAAGGAAGCGGCTTATCTTGATGCCCTTCTTGAGGACTTCCTCTCTGCCGGTCTTTCTCGCGGTCTTCCAGACGCGCTTATAGATAGTCTCGACAACCAGCGGAACGCCGGAGAAGTTCTGAGGATGATGGGTCTGGAAATCCTTAACGAGGTTCTTTATATCTACGCAGATATAGCCGTAGGTGATGATGATAAACGCGGCGAAGATAGTCGCAACCCACGAGAAGGTGTGGTTAAGCGGCAGGAAGCCGACGGAGTTTCCGCCCTGGAAGCACATGCAGGAGGAGGTGACAACAGAAGCGAGGTTGCCGTGAGTGAGCATAACGCCCTTGCTCTTGCCGGTGGTGCCGGAGGTAAAAACGATGGTTGCGAGGTCATCGGGAGATACGACGACATCCTTATACTCGGTGTAGCCGTCCGCAAGGAGCTTCTCGCCCTCATCGATGTACTTCTGGAAATCGGGGATATAGAGATATGTATCCATGGGAGCACCTATCTCTTTTATCTTCTCGACTGTCGGAGCATAGTACTCGGAATAGAAGATAGCCTTGCACTCGCCCTCGTTGAGCTGAACGGCAAGATCCTCTGCGGGAAGCTTGGGGTCAAGCGGAACGCTGACTATCTTTCCGAGAAGGTTCGCAAAAAACGCGATTATCCACTCATATGAGTTCTCGCCGATAATGGCGACATTGCAGTCCTTGACGCCGTGGGCAAACATATATGTGCCAAGGCAGTTGATATCGTGCCAAACGTCGTTAAATGTTTTGGTGATGAACGGATTGTCCTTTGTGCCGTTCACGTTGTCATACATAAAGAGGGGCTGATCCTTTCCCTCGCCGACGCCGTGGATGACAAGCTCTTTTATCGTCTTGACATCGGGCACATCATAGTATACATCCTTGTACTTCTTTTTCATTTTTTGATTCCTTCCCTCATATTTTATTTTCTCTGGCCTTGAACTCCGTACCCCTTACAGAGTTCTCTCAAAACATAATTTTATATGATTACAGAGCATTCTTTTTTACTATAACGAAATTAATAAACATTTGCATTAGTTTAGAAAAAGTTTATAATTTATATTAAAAAGCCAAAAAGCCGGACGAATCAGCTTCACTGATCGTGTCCGGTCGATGCGTTTTGCACTTCTTCTTTTTTTGCTTTTTCTTTCGAGGATTTGCCGAGCTTTTTGTATGCAAAGAACTTGTTTGTCACAAAGTTAAGCGGCGTTACTATAACCGCGACTATGCACGGGGCGATATACTCCGCGAGCTTTCTGTCGGTCATATCGACGCCCGACTGCCTTATGGCCTCGCCCAACGACCTTACGCCCTCCTCGAGGTTCAATACGTCAAGGAAGAGCCAGGTGAGCAAGGTTGTCAAAAACAGTCCCGAGAAAGCATACACAACATAGAGTCTGAGCAAAACCTGCCAGCCCTTGACTCCCTCATCGCGTTCAAAGACAAGGCTGCTGTTAATCAGATATGACGAGAGCACACTGAGCACGAAGCCCACAAGAGTCGCAAGCACATAGTGACCCCCGACAAAAACAACGGCGGCATACGCAACATAGTTGACTATCGCGTTTATACTGCCGACGACGATGAATTTCAGGTACTGAATAACTGCATTATTACTCTTCTTCTTCACCTTTCCGCCTCCCCTGCGAATATCAAGAAGATGATAACATATAAGTGCGGTCTTTTCAATATCAAAAAAACAGATTGGCTCTGAATCCCCTGCTGTTTTCATTCTCTATTGTTAAATCTTTCTTAAGTTCATAAAAGGAACAAAATACAATTATACTTATACTAAAATAACAGCATATTAAGGTGGGACAGGCTGCGAACAGACAGCCGCCGCCATGGGATGGAGATGCAAGGAAAATATGAAAATCAAACCGCTCAGCCGCCTTATGACCGACTTCGGCGGCTTCCTGGGTCTTGCGGAGCACGTCAAGCTCGGGATCTATGCGAAAAACGCCGTTAAGGTTCAGGAACACATTGTCAAGAAGCTCATGCGCGACAACAAGAACACCGTATACGGCAAGGCGCACAATTTCAAGGACGTTCACTCCGTTGCGGACTATCAGGCAAAGGTTCCTCTCTCTCGCTACAAGGACTACGAGAAGTATATCGACCGCATGGTTGAAACCGGCGAAAGAAATCTTATAACCAGATACCGCATACACAGATACGCCGAGTCCTCCGGCAGCATCGGCAAGCCGAAGCTCGTTCCCCTCGCCGCAAGGTCGCTGTGGAACTGCCAGTGCTTCAGCTTCTCGGCTCCCGTCGGCTGCGCCGTTAAGTGGTTCCACGCGCACGGCAAGCGTCTGCCTCCTCAGAAAGGCATGCTGACGCTCGAGATAACGCCCCACCGCCTTCCCAACGGAAAGACCTGCAGCTGCCTTTCCGGTATCCCGATGATGTACTTAAAGCCCATAGTCAGCTCCTTTGTCACCTCTCCCCCGGAGATAATGTTCCCGGAGGATCCGAGCAGAACGGATATGCAGTATTTCAAGCTGCGTTTCGCTCTGATGGACAGAGACGTGAGCTACCTGAGCACAATGATAATAACCGTTCTCGAGTCGATGATGCACTATCTCGAGGACAACTGGGAGATGCTCTGCGACGACATTGAGCACGGCACGATAAACGAGAGCATCGCGTGCCCGCCCCAGGTAAAAGAAAAGCTCATGAAGCGCATTAAGCCCATGCCCGACCGCGCCGCCGAGCTTCGCAGCGAATTTGAAAAGGGCTTTGACACTCCGATAGTCCCCCGAATCTGGAAGAACTGCTGCTGGATGTTCGGCATGGGCGCAGGCTCGCTCGAGGTATACTCGAAGAAGCTGGGTCGTTACACGGGAAATCTCCCGATTCACAACATGGGCTACGGCGCATCCGAAGATCTTGTTGCAGTTCCGATAGCGCTCAACTCCAACGACTGCGTAATTCTTCCTCACAACGGATTCTTTGAGTTCCTGCCCGTCGGCGCTCCCGAGGGCACCCGCCCGTTCACCATAAGCGAAGTAAAGCCCGGCGAGGAATATGAAATAATCATCACGAATCTCTCCGGTCTCTACCGTTACCGCATTGACGACGTCGTCGAGGTCACCGGCTTCTACAAGCAGTCTCCGACGGTAATGTTCAAGTACAGACTCAACCAGGTGCTTAACATCGGCGGAGAAAAGACCGACCAGAGCATGGTTGACTGGGCGGTTGAGCAGATGTGCGACCGTTTCGGCACGGTCGCGATAGGTCACAGCGTCTATCCCGACACTGAGACGACTACTCCCGGCCACTATGTCCTATTCGTTGAGACCGAGGACGAAATCGACCCCGCAAGACGTCAGGAGTTCGCAGCGGTATTTGACGAAAAGCTCAGCGATTCGAACCTCTTCATCAGCGATGCCTGGCACGAAAAGACCCTCGGCAAGACCGAGCTTCACTTCGTCAAGAAGGGCACTTATCACCAGTATCTCGAGATGAAGAAGAACGAGGGCGCGAACCTCAACCAGCTCAAGCCCGTTGTCCTGCTCAACACTCAGGACAAGCGCGACTTCTTCTGGAAGAACGTCACCGACTGACGGTAATTCAATAAAAGCTTACAGCCGCAACGGGGTTACTGTTGCGGCTGTTTTGTATTTTTGTGGTGGACTTGTATAGAGAAAATTGGAATTTATCGTGGAATCCATCAGGCTCCCCTGTACCCCCGACAACGCCACCCGCGATACATAGCTTGCGGCTCTCAGTTAGTTGCTCGGCACATTCGCACGCAAACTCGCTCCGCTCAAACAGTACGGGCTCGTGCATCTTGCTTCGCAAACCGTCCAGCCCTCTCAAAACATAGTCGCCTATCGCCCTTGGAGCGGGCGCTATGCTCCTTGTTTTTCGCCAACATCGCCTCGCTTCATCCGCCACAGGCGGCGCTTCGGTGATGTTGCCCGCTCCTCTAAGAAAGCTTTCAAACACTGCGGCGCGGCTATTGAAAGCTTGATTATAAAAAATTATTTGAGTCACTTGCTTTTACCTTGCTATGGCTCAAGTGATAGATAAATCCTAATTTGTCACATGTATCGCAAACACAAAATCCTACCCATGAAAACTGGGCAGGATTTAATGCTTTTATTACACTGTCGGGGCAATGAGTTTATTTATCTGTTCGCTTCGTCAACAAACACGCGGAACAGCGGCAGGCATGAGGAGAAGAATTTTTTATACGCCTCGCAATAATCGCGGTCGGCTCTGCTTCGCTTGCATCCGCCGCCGCGGCAGAGGGGATAATATCTGCACGCCTTGCACTTCGGGTCGACCGGCAGGCTCTCGCGGATAAAATCGGCGGCTTTCTTTGAATTTGCCATCGCTTCAAGTTCATCTGAATTTATGTTGCCGAGCAGCCATTCGTCAAGGCAATAGAAGTCGCACGGATAGACATTGCCGTTGCCCTCGACCACAAATTGGTGCATGCAGTGACCGCAGACTCCGCACTGCTCGGGCTGTCTGCCGACATACATCTGCACCCAGTTGTCAAACTGGCGGATGCTCGTGTATTCGCCACGAACGTAGTCTTTGACATAGGCGTTGAACAGATGTACCAGAAAATACGCATACTGCTCGTTAGTCATATATAATTCGCTCTCGCTCTTGTCACCGAACGGGCGCAGGCACGGGATGAACTGAATATATTTGAAGCCTTTGCGCTTGAAGAACGAATATATCCTGTCGATATTCTCGGCGGCGTAGCCAGTGAGCACGGTCAAAATATTAAAATCGACCTCGTGCATGGTCAGCATCTGGGCGGCGTTGAGAATTTTATAGAATCTGTTCGTACCGTTGGCGTCAACTCTGAAGCGGTTCGCCGCCATATCGCCGTCAAGGCTCAGACCCACGAGGAAATGTTCATCGTGAAAGAACCGCGCCCACTGCTCATCTATTAATAAGCCGTTGGTCTGTATACTGAAAAATATACGGCTGCCGCGCAGGTTATATTTTTTGACCCGCTCGGCAAAGTCCCTGAAATAGTCTATCCCGGCGAGCAGCGGCTCTCCGCCCTGAAATGCAAAAGCTACACTGTCCCCTTTCGCGAAGCTGAGCGCGCTTTTTATGAGCCTGTCAGAAGTTTCGGCGGACATAATGCCGAGGTTATGCTCTTCTCTTATCTGTGAAACATCATGATAAAAGCAATATTTGCACCGCAGATTGCAAAGGCTCGACGCAGGCTTTATCATTATTGAAAGTTCAGGCAAAATTTCACCCCCGGATATTCCGACCGCCGAGCGGACTGTTCACCCGTTCGGCGGCGTTTTTATCAGCTGTTTTCTATAATTCCTCGGCGGTTATTTTTGAACTCGTTCATCTTCTCGTCGAGTCTGTCGCGCATCTCGTCGGCAATTGTCGGATATGCCGGGGTGCGGTTGTAGTTCTCGCCCGCATCGTCGGTCAGGATATGCAGCCAATTCTTGCGGAATTTGTCGAAGAACGCGGAGTTGTCGTTCTGTATATTCTTGAAATATTTGAACACGACATACTCATTATTCTTGAGAACATCGAAATCATAGTCTTTATACTCTTCGCGCGAGAGGATATCGGCAGTCGGTATAGCATACTGGATAGCCTTGAGCTTTTCGCGCTTCATGTGGAGTATCGGGGTTTCGGCAGTGTGTATGACTTTATTTTGAGTGAAAACGGGAACCATCGAAACGCCGTCTATAACGCGGTCTGCGGGAAGATAATTCTTATCCGTTCCGCCGTTTCCGGTGATACCGCACATCTCAACGAGAGTCGGGAACAGATCGACGAGCGTTGCGGACTCATCATAAGTCGAACCCGCCTTGAACAGACCGCCGTTGTTGCCCCAGCGAATCATAAACGGTACTTTCTGGCCGCCCTCATATGCGAGATATTTGCCGCCGCGAAGGTCACCTGTAGAGCCCTGAAGCGCGGGGCCGTTGTCGCTGGTGAACACTATTATTGTGTTATCCATGACGCCGAGCTCTTCGAGAGTATCAAAGAGCTTGCCGAGATAATAGTCGAACTCTGTAACGCAGTCAACATATGTGCCCATGCCGGATTTGCCCTTGAACTCATCGCCGACATACACGGGCGCGTGCGGCCACGGAGTTGCATAGAACGCGAAGAAAGGCTCGTCGCCCTGCTTGACCTGATCGGTTATCCAATCGTTCATTTCCTCATATATCCACTTTGTGGCGTTGCTCTGGTCTTTGAGCTCGTCTGTGCCGCGGGCGATTTCATATTCGCCGTTCTCTTCACGGACATGGTAGAACGGGTTCATATCGTTGACATAGTGGCTGCCGTAGAAATAATCGAAGCCCTGATTGGTCGGCAGATACTCGCCGTAATCGCCGAGATGCCACTTGCCGAAGCAGCCTGTCGCATAGCCCGCTCCCTTGAGAGCCTCCGCTATGGTTATCTCGTCGCCGAGCATACCGTCGGCATTGCCGCCCATCTCGATGGAGTTGAATATACGGGTCGAGGCGAACGGCGAGAATGTGTCAACGGTCGGATATATGACATTGTCGGCATATCCGCGATAGGGATAGCGCCCGGTGAGCGCGGCAAAACGCGCAGGAGAGCAGACGGAATAGCTCGAATAGAAATTCGTGAACTGTGCGCCCTCTTCGCCGATGCGGTCGATGTTCGGGGTATCATATATCGCGCCGTTTGCGGAGATATCGCCGTAGCCGAGATCGTCCATGAGAATAAACAGGACATTGGGCGAATTCTCTTTTGTCTTGTTTTTGTCTATTCCCTTGAGGTAGTCGTCCTGGCCGTCCCATAGACGCTCGGCGTTGGGCTTCGAGCGCAGGTTCATGGTCAGCACGAACGCAACGGTCGTGAACACGAGCAGCACACTGAGAACACGCGAGAGTATCTTTTGAAGAGTAACTTTTTTATCGATTTTCACAACGCAGAGAATAACGCCGACTATAACGGCTATACTCGGCAGGGCGAGCAGGAGATTGCCGAGCAGGCGGGTGAAGAAATTACCCTCGCCTGTAAGCCAGGGATGCTCCGCGCTCAAAAATCCCGCAAGGCCGGAAGTAAACGCGCCGAAGCCCGCATCCGCGCCAAAAATTATGTAATAAGTGATAACGCCGAACAGCGCGGCGCAATAGCCGATAAGAAAGCCGAGATAAAGTCGGCGCTTGAAAAACATACCGACAACTATAAGCGCGGACACAATGCAGCAAAATCCCACACAGATGACCGCTGTCATATTGAGCCTTGTTATCCACATCGCGAGCATGAGTGCGGTACCGATAACGCTGACGATTATCGGGAATACTTTCTTTCCGGAATCAAATTCTATCTTTTTCTTCAAATCATGACCTCCTTTGAAAAATTCACCAATACGGATTATATCATTAATCGCAGGATTTGTCATCCTTTAAAAAAATTTAAAGCCGAGATAAAAGATTTCCCGGCTTTGAGATTACGCTCTGTTGTTTCTTTTTATTGCCTCGATAGCACCCTTTTCGAGCCGCGAGACCTGTGCCTGCGAGATGCCTATCTCCCCTGCCACTTCCATCTGAGTCTTGCCTTTTAAGAAGCGCAGATAAAGTATTTTCTTCTCCCGCTCCGGCAGATTTTCGACCGACTCGCGAAAGATTATCTCATCGAGCCAGCTCCCGTCATCGCCGCTATCGCCGAGCTGATCCATGACATATATCGTATCGCCGCCGTCCGAAAACACGGGCTCATAGAGCGAGACGGGCTCGACAATCGCTTCGAGGGCTAAAACTATCTCCTCTTTTTTCATGTTCATCGCTTTCGCTATCTCTTCGACCGTCGGGTCGCGCCCGAGCTTTGCGACAAGCTTCTCTTTCTCCTGCATCGCGTGATAGGCTACATCTCTTATTGATCGACTGACACGCATCGCGTTGTTGTCGCGCAGATAGCGGCGTATTTCGCCGATTATCATGGGAACGGCATAGGTTGAAAAACGGACATTCTGATTTATATCAAAGTTATCTATAGCCTTTATGAGCCCGATGCACCCGACCTGAAAGAGATCGTCGGGGTTCTCTCCCCTGTTTGTAAACCGCTGGACAACGCTCAGAACAAGGCGCAGATTTCCGTTTATAAGCTCGTCCCGCGCCGACTTGTCCCCCGAATGCATACGGCGCAGAAGCTCCGTCTTTTCTTTCTCTTTGAGCACCTTCAGCTTCGATGTATTCACTCCGCAGATCTCGACCCTGTTGTACTGCATTCCGCCGCCTCCCACTTTGCTCACGCTATAAAAAATTATTCCCATATAGCGCGCTCTTAATACCGCGGAGAAAAATTTTTGAGCTGAGATTGACACGGCGGCGGCGGGCGTGTTACCATTTATCCGGAATAAAAAATATTGAAGGAGGCTCACTATGCGGTTCGGAACCTGCGTTGGATTTGACAAGCTCGAATCTGCCGCGAAGCTCGGATATGACTATCTTGAAAGCAACCTGGGGCACATAAAAAGTCTCAGCGAGCAGGAACTAAAAAATACGAAAGTAATGCTTGACGGTTATGGAGCAAAGCTTGAAGCGGTGAACTGCTTTTTCCCCGGGGAGATACACCTCGCAGGAGAGGATGCGGACATCGAAATCATAAGAGACTACACGCGCCGCGCGTTTGACAACGCAGTGTTTCTCGGAATCAAAACCTGCGTGCTCGGAAGCGGGCGTTCGCGCAGCGTGCCGGACGGATTCGACAGAGAAAATGGTCTCGAACAGATACACTCGGCTCTGCGAGTCATAGACGACGAAGCGGGCGAACACGGAATAAGAGTTGCTATTGAGCCGCTGAACAGGCTTGAAACAAATGTGTTTACGACAGTCCGCAAGAGTGTTGACATCTGTCGCGCTCTGGGGCTCAAAAATATATTTGTCCTCGCCGACATATATCATATGGTCATGGAAAATGAGGACTTCGGTGCGCTTCGGTATGCAGGAGACAAGTTGATACACATACACTTCTCGAACCCGACCGCAAAAGATTCGCCGAACGGCGGAAAAATGAAGCGCATCTTCCCCGCAGAAGGCGACGGATACAATTACGCGCCGTTTGTGCAAGCCGTAAAGGAAGCCGGATACGACGGAAGAATGAGCATTGAAGCCAACTGCATCGACTTTGAAGCCGAAGCGGCAGAGGGGCTTAAAATGATGAAGAAGCTTTTTGAGTGAGGATAAAATGAGACACGAATATAGCAATCTTAAAATTTTCGCGCAGGGCGGCGACGCAATCAAAACCGCAGAGATACTGCGCGGAGAAATAGAATCGAGAACGGGAGCTATGCCGCAAATGACCGACTCTGAAAAAGCGGACATATCTCTTATCGCCGACCCGAACGGTCTGCGCGACGGATATAAAATAGAGCAGAGCGGCAGCCGCCTCGTTTTCAGGGCGCGGGGCATACGCGGACTGATATTCGCCATCGGCATGTTCCTGAGAAAAATCGAAGTTTCGGGCGAAAAAATCACGCTCATACAGGATATCGGCGGAGAATACAAGCCCGACAAGCGCATAAGGGGTCATCAGCTCGGCTACCGCACAACGCCAAACAGCTACGACGCGTGGGATTTGGAGGACTACCGCAGATATTATCTCGACCTGATGTTCTTCGGCTGCAATACGGTTGAGCACATCCCCTATGACGGGCTCGGAGCGCAGCAGAACAGGCTGATGAAATACGACCCGCAGGACTTTCTCGTTGAAGCTTCAAGAATCGCGGACGAATATGACCTCGATGTGTCGCTCTGGTACCCGAACGACCGCGAGAGCCTTGAGGACGCCGAGAGACGGCGCAGGCGAGTTTTCGAGCGCACGCCGAGGATAAATGTAATGTTCCCGCCCGGAGGCGACCCCGGCGACTACGATGCGGACGAATTTATAAGCCGCTGCCGCGATTTTTCGCGCCTGCTCAAGGAATATCATCCGAACGCCGAGATGTGGCCGTCCGCACAGCAGCCGCACTCGATACCGAACTGGGGCGAAAAGCTCATAAGCGAGCTGCAAGAACTGCCCGACGAAATTGACGGCATTATAACAGGTCCGAACCATGCGTTTGAGATGGATGAGCTGCGCCGCAGAGTGCCCGCAAAATATCCGATAAGATTTTATCCCGACATAACGCACAATGTGCGCTGCGAATATCCGGTTCACTTCGACCGCGACGACTGGCACTATGCGCTCGCCGCCGGACTCAGCCGCGAATGCACGAATCCCCGCCCCTGCGAATACAGGGAGATTCACCGCCTCACGCGCAGATATGTTGTCGGCAGCGTTTCATATTCCGAGGGCATAACGGACGATGTCAACAAATGCGTCTGGAGCGACATGGACTTCTTCCCCGATGTCGATGTCCGTGACTCGCTCGAGGACTATTCGCGCCTGTATTTCCCCTCTCTGCCGGCAAGCGAGGTTGCAGACAGGATACTCGGGCTTGAGCTAAATTGGCAGACAGATCCGGCGGAAAACCCCGGCATTGACGACAATCTCAGAGGTTGGGAATCGCTCGCCGAAAGATACCCGGATGCCGTGAAGCTCTGGCGATTCAACCAGTGTCTGTTCCGCGCAAAGTGCGACGCATATCTAAGGCACAAGCGAATAATCGAACTGCAAGCGATAAAAGAAGCGAAACGCGAGATTCTCGATGGCAGGCTCGCGAGCGCAAAGGATATACTCAAAAATGCCGAGGACGGGCGCGAAAAATCACTTCGCGCGGATATAGAACGCATTGCGGGAGAGCTTTTTGAGCAGATAGGCTTGCAGACGGATGTTGAGCACTACTGCGCCAACAGCTGGGAGCGCGGAGCAGTGCTCGAGACAATCGACCTGCCGAACACCGACCGCGCATGGCTTATGGGTCGGCTCGAAAAGGCTGAATCGATGCCCGATGACGAGGCTAAAAAATACATGATTCGCAGCGTCAGGCGCAACGAAGTCGAGAGCGACGAATATTATTTCTCGGTCGCGGAGCACGGCTTCGGAGTGCTCTGGTGCGAGCAAGTTGTCGGCCCCGAGGGCATATACATGAACTTCCAGGGTGACCGCCCCGATGTCAACAACGGCAGTCTCCCGACCTGCCTTTTCAAAGTCTACGACAATCAGTCGTTCAGGTGCAAGCTGGGCGGATTCAGATATGACACCGACTACGAGCTGAAAGTCACCTATCATCAGAAAAAAGATGAGAGCATCAACGACCTGACGATAAAAGCCAACGGAACGATTGTATACAAAGGCGGTCAGTTCGGCGAAGAGGACGAAGAATTCAACCGCGAGATGCTCCCCGAAGGCTTTGTCTGCGCGGTATATCAGCTACCGAAAGATGTGTTCGTCAACGGGTGCGTTGAAATCGAGATATTCGAGGAGCACGCGGGAGTTATGATAAGCGAGCTGCGAATAGTTAAGAAAAAATAAAGATATGCACTGTGGAAAACCGCAGTGCATATCTTTTACAGCCCCGACGGATTGAATTGGCAGAGCAAATATGCTATTATACATATGTATAACAAACGGAGGTCTCAAATGGAAGCTGTTGCAACTCCCCTCGCTGGAAAGCCGCTTTTCAGCAACAAAGCACTCAAAAAATTGATATTCCCGCTTGTCATCGAGCAATTTCTCGCGATATCCGTCGGTTTCTGCGACACGGTTATGATATCCGGTCTCGGCGACGAGGCTATTTCGGGCGTTTCGCTCGTTGACATGATAATGACGCTGATGATAAATGTCTTTGCCGCGCTCGCTACGGGCGGCGCAGTCGTTGCGGCGCAGTTCATCGGCGCAAAAAGAGCAAAGGACGCGCGCAACAGCGCATCGCAGCTGATATTTATCGCGTTTATAATCTCGATTGTACTCATGGCACTGACCCTTGTTTTCAAGGCGCAGTTGCTCCGCCTCTTTTTCAGCACGCTTGAAGAGGGTGTTATGCAGTCCGCATTGACATATTTCTGGATATCCGCGCTGTCGTTCCCGTTCCTCGCTATATATAACTGCTGCGCAGCGCTTTTCCGCGCCATGGGCAACTCGAAAATATCGATGTTAGCCTCGCTCATCACCACAATTATGAACATAATCGGCAACGCCATTCTCATATACGGAGTCAAATGGGGTGTTGCTGGCGCGGCGATATCCTCGACTATTTCGCGTTTTGCGGCGATGCTCCTCCTGCTCATTCTCCTGCACAAGAGAGATCGTCCGATTTATATCTCGATTAAAGATAAATTCAGGCCGAATTTCGGGCTTATAAAAAAGATACTCTCTATAGGAATACCCAGCAGCATCGAGAGCAGCCTGTTTCACCTCGGGCGCATACTTGTCGTCAGCATTATAACCTCGTTCGGAACGGTTCAGATAGCGGCTAACGCAGTCGCAAATAACCTCGACGGAATCGGCTGCATACCCGGTCAGGCGATGGGGCTTGCGGTGATAACGGTCATTGGTCAATGCGTCGGTCTGGGCAGCGAAGAGCAGATAAGACTGCACACGAAAAAGCTGATGAAGCTGACCTATCTTATGTCGGCGATATGGAACGCGATAATTCTCGCGACTCTCCCGCTGACGCTCAGGATGTACAACATCTCGCCCGATGCATATTCGCTCGCGCTCAAGCTCATCATCATCCACAACGGCTGTGCCATTTTCATCTGGCCCGCGTCGTTCACGATGCCGAATGTACTGAAGGCTGCGAACGACGTCAAGTTCACGATGTGCATCGCGCTGTTTTCGATGTTCACTTTCCGACTGCTTCTGAGCTACATAATCGGACTCAAGCTCGGCATGGGCGCTATCGGCGTCTGGATAGCGATGATAGTCGACTGGGTGTTCCGCGCGGTTGCGTTCTGCCTGCGCTACAGAGGCAAACGCTGGCTGAGCTACAGCATTTACAAGAAAGAAAAAGTGCGGGCAAAATCGGAATAAAAGCAAAGCCGCAATTTGCATTATTTGCTGCAAATTGCGGCTCTTCTATTTTTGCTCTTTGATCTGCGCTGAATGCGACAGCCCTTATAATTATTTACGGCATAAAAAACGAGGCAATCTTTCGACTGCCTCACTTTTCATTTAATTATTTGTTGCCGGTCATCTTTGCGATTTCTTCGGCGTAGTTCTCTTCTTTCTTCTCGATGCCCTCGCCCTTTGCGTAGCGGATGAAGCCGGTAGCCTTTATCGAAGCGCCGAGCTTCTTAGCAACATCTGCAATGTAGCCTGCGACATCGCCGTCATAGAGATCCGAACGAACGAATGCCTGCTCAAGAAGGCAAACTTCCTTGAGCTGCTTCTTCATACGGCCGTCGACTGCACCTGCAAAGATCTTGTTTGCAACGATATCAGCCTTGCTTGCCATTGCAAGCTCGACAAGAGTCTCAACTGCCTTATCGGAAAGGAAGTTGAAGAGGAACTTGTTGTTCTTCTGCTCCTCATAAGCTGCAAGATCCTCATCGCTGAAGAGCTTATCGTTGACAGCCTTATCGAAGAGATTCTTAAGAATCGGCTTCGGAAGAGACTCGGGCTTGTTGAGCGAGCTGTCGATAGTGATCGACTTCATCTTTGCAAGCTCATCGTCGGAGATGCAATCCTTGCTGAGATACTCGGGGCTCATAGCTGCAATCTGCATTGCAACGTTTCTGCCCATCTCCTTAAACTCTGCCTTATCGGCAGCGTCTGTATCAAAGCTGACAAGAACGCCTACCGAGCCGCCGCCGTGGATATAGGAAGCAACAGTGCCCTCAACTCTTACAAAGCGGCGAACCTTCATGTTCTCACGGATTACGAGGAAGAGCTCCTGAACAGCGTCGGAGACAGTCTCATCGCTGCCCGAAAGGGTCATAGCAAGGAGAGCGTCAACATCTGCCGGATTCTTTTCCGCAACAGTGACAGCAATCTTATTTGCAAGCTCAACAAACTTCTCGTTCTTTGCAACGAAGTCTGTCTCGCAGTTGACTTCTACCATAGAAGCAACCTTATTTGCCTCATCATAATATGCAACAACAACGCCCTCGGCGGCAACGCGGCCTGCCTTCTTGGCGGCGGAAGCAAGACCCTTCTCACGAAGAACATCAACGGCCTTGTCCATATCGCCGTCGGTCTCTGTGAGAGCCTTCTTGCAGTCCATCATACCTGCTCCGGTCTTTTCGCGGAGAGCCTGTACGTCTTTAGCAGTGAAGTTCATTATTTGTCCTCCTCTGTCTCTGCGGCCTCGGCAGCCTCTGCGTCGCCCTGCTCGCCCTGTCTGCCCTCGATGACAGCGTCTGCCATTGCGGCGGAGATAAGACGGACAGCGCGGATAGCGTCGTCGTTGCCGGGGATAACATAGTCTACTTCATCGGGATCGCAGTTTGTGTCGACGATAGCGATGATCGGAATACCGAGCTTGTGAGCCTCGAGAACAGCGATCTTCTCCTTGCGGGGATCGACGATGAACATAGCAGCGGGCTGCTTCTTCATCTTGGAGATACCGCCCATGAACTTCTCAAGCTTCTCTATCTCGAGCTGGAGCTTGATAACTTCCTTCTTGGGAAGCATATCGAAAGTTCCGTCAGCCTCCATGGTCTTGAGCTGCTCAAGTCTCTTTATACGGCGCTGAATGGTGTTGAAGTTGGTGAGCATACCGCCGAGCCAACGGGCGTTGACATAAGGCATGCCGCAGCGCTCAGCCTCCTCGCGGATAGAATCCTGAGCCTGCTTCTTTGTGCCTACGAAAAGGATCTCCTTGCCGTCTGCAGCGATATCGCGGACCGCCATATAGGCATCCTCAAGCTTCTTGACCGTCTTCTGAAGGTCGATGATGTAAATACCGTTGCGCTCCGTGAAAATATAGGGAGCCATTTTGGGGTTCCATCTTCTGGTCTGATGACCGAAGTGCACACCTGCTTCAAGCAGCTGCTTCATTGATACTACTGACATTTGTTTTTCCTCCTTTGGTTTTTCCTCCGCGAAACAGGGCGGCCGCAACGGCGAAAATTCACCGCACCGGGCGACTTCCTAAAGCTTCGCGTGCGTAATGCTCGGATATTATATCACAGCAAGATATAAAAATCAAGAGTTTTTTAATCTATTTCAGCTTTTCTCTGCCGGTTCTTTGTGCTCTTCTCTTTTGCCGCCGGAAGTTTTTGCAAGCGCTTTGTTATAGAGCTTGTACACTCCGCACTTCCAGCACAGGAGCATACCGACGACCGCGCCGACGACCGCCTGAAGAATCTGGAAAGGAAGCTTCATAAGGGCGTATTCCGGTGTGCTGTAGATAAACGCTCTGCCGAGGGAGTAACCGACGACCATAATGACCACGCCTATTGAGACGCCTATTCCGCTCGCGAGCACGGGGTGCTTCTTCAGAACATAGTGCGAGAAAACGGAGATGATAACAGCCTGGAGTCCGTGGGTAACCAATGAGACGAACATCGGGAGCGGATAGAAGAACAGGTCGCCGAGGAACGCGCCGACTCCGCCGACTATAAACGCCGCGACAGGGTCGAGGATTATCGCCGCGGTGCAGATAATTATATCATTGAGATACAGGTGGCCGCCCGGAACGGGAACGCCGAACGAACTCATCGCGACATTGAGTGCCATGAACATTGCCGTCAAACATATCCACAGCGTGGTTCTTTTCGTGTTGCTTTTCTCTTTCATTTTAAAGTCCTCCTTGCTTTTTTGACAGGAATATTATACAATACCACTGATAATATAAAATAGTCAGAAACGGAGAAAATAATATAACCAGATGAAATACACGGTTGACTTGAACGACCGCCCGGTCTATTTGCAGATTTACAGACAGCTCAGGGCGGATATAGTCGGCGGAGCGTTCGCTTACGGCAGCAAACTGCCGTCAAAGCGGCTGCTCGCAGAGGAGCTCGGGGTGAGCACGATAACGACAGAGCACGCATATGATTTACTCTGCGAAGAGGGCTACGCCCAGGCGCGCGAACGAAGCGGATATTTTGTTGTTTTCCGCCGTTCGGACGGCTTTGCGGCGTCCGACAGCAGACCGCCAGAGCCGATGCGAGGAAAAAATATCGAACACAGCAAGCCCGAATTTTCATTATCGCTGCTCAGCAGGACGATGCGCAAAGTTATTGCGGACTGCGGAGAAGAGATACTTGAACGCTCACCGCACTCGGGGCGAATCGAATTACGCGACGCGCTGCGGCAATATCTCGCGAGAAACCGCGGCATATCTGTTGACACGGATCAGATAATCGTCGGCTCGGGTGCAGAATATCTTTACGGGCTGATAGTCGACCTACTCGGCAGGGACAAAACATACGCGATAGAGTCGCCGTCATATGAAAAAATCGAGCAGGTATACAGGGCGGCGGGGGTCAGATACGAGCTTCTCCCGCTCTCGGACGACGGCATAGACGGCGCAGCACTGAGCGGCAGCAAGGCGGATGTTCTGCATACGACTCCATATCGGAGCTTCCCGACTGGGGTCACTGCGTCCGCTTCGAAGAGATATGAATATATCAACTGGTCTTCATCGGGCGACAGATTCATTGTTGAGTCAGACTACGACTCAGAATTTTCGGTCTCACAGAAGCCTGCGGACACGCTTTTTGTGCTCTCCGACCGCGACAATGTAATATATCTCAACACATTTTCAAAAACTATATCGCCCTCGCTGCGTGTCGGATACATGGTTCTGCCGAAAAGGCTCGTTAAGATATTTGAAGAGCGGCTCGGGTTCTATTCCTGCACCGTGCCGACATTCGAGCAGTTGGTGCTGACCGAGCTTCTGAACAGCGGCGACTTCGAGCGGCACATAAACAGAGTCAGACGCGCAAAGCGCAGAGAGCTCAATAAGGCATAAAAAATCGGCGGCAAGGTCAATCCCCTGCCGCCGTTCGTTTTTATTTTTTATTTGTCTTTTATCTTCAGCATTGCGCGCATGGCGTTGAGCACAGCGAGAATAAGAACTCCGACATCGCCGAAGACCGCTATCCACATATCCGCGATACCGAATGCGCTGAGCACGAGGATAATCACTTTGACCGCGAGCGCGATCCAGATATTCTCGTTGACGATGCGCATGGTCTTTCTGGCTATCTTTATCGCCGTCGGGAGCTTTGAAATCTTGTCATCCATGAGGACGATATCCGCCGACTCGATTGCGGCGTCGCTGCCCATCGCGCCCATTGCGATGCCTACATCGGCTCTTGTGAGCACGGGTGCGTCGTTGATGCCGTCGCCGACAAACGCGACCTTGTTGCCCTCGCCGAGCAGCTCTTCAACGCGCTCGACTTTCTGCGACGGAAGCAGTTTTGCGTGAACTGCGCTGAGTCCGAGCTGCTTGCCGACCGCTTCGGCAACGCGCTCGTTATCGCCCGTGAGCATAACGGTGTTCTTGATGCCGAGTTCCTTGAGCTTCGCTATCGCGGATGCCGAATCGGGCTTTATCTCATCGTTGATAACGATATGTCCGAGATACTGCGCACCCTCGCTGATATGAATAACGGTGCCTGCCATATGGCACTCATGCCACTTGGCTCCCGCCATATCCATGAGTTTGCCGTTGCCGACAAAATAAGTCTTGCCGTCGATAACAGCCTCGAGTCCCATGCCTGCATGCTCGGTTATCTTGCCGATACGACTCTTGTCTATATGACCCTTATGCGCCGCGACTATCGACTCGCCGACCGGGTGAGTTGAATAGCTCTCCGCCGCGGCGGCGACATCGAGAAGATGCGCCTCGGTGATATTTTCGGGATGAATGGCGTTGACCGCGAAGGTGCCTTTCGTCAGCGTTCCGGTCTTGTCGAACACGACCGTGTCAATCTTCGAAAGGGTCTCCATATAGTTGGCGCCCTTTATGAGTATGCCGTCACGCGAAGCTCCGCCGATGCCGCCGAAGAATGACAGCGGGACGGAAACGACCAGTGCGCATGGGCACGAGACAACGAGGAAGGTAAGCGCGCGCTCGATCCATCTGCTCCAAAGGCTCCATGTGCTGGGAGTGCCCATGAGCATGGAGACAAGCGGAGGTATAATCGCGAGCACAACGGCTCCGATAACGACGCAGGGAGTATACCAGCGCGAGAAGCGGGTGATGAAGTTCTCGGCTCTCGCCTTTTTCTCCGAGGAGTTTTCAACGAGCTCGAGAATCTTCGCGACCGTGCTCTCCTCAAAGCGGCTCTGAGTTCTGACATGGATAACGCCGGAAAGATTTATCGTTCCGCTCGTCACTCTGTCACCGACAGTCTTGTCTGCGGGCAGGCTCTCGCCTGTCAGGGCGGCGGTATTGACAGAAGTCGAGCCGTCGATTATCTCGCCGTCAAGCGGAATCTTTTCGCCGGGCTTGATAACTATAGTCTCGCCGAGTTCAACTTCCTCTGGCGACACGGTTTCCTCTTTTCCGTTGCGCACGACTACGGCATAGTCGGGACGGATATCCATAAGCGCGGATATTGACTTGCGGCTCTTGCCGACCGCGATGCTCTGGAACAGCTCGCCGACCTGATAGAATATCATGACCGCCGAGGCTTCGCGGTAATCGCCGACGCCGAACGCGCCGACAGTGGCGATGGCCATGAGGAAATGCTCATCGAACACCTGACCGTGGGCAATATTGCGTATAGCGTCCCACAGGACATCGTAGCCTATCACAAGATACGGCGCGATATAAAGCAGCAATTCTTTCCAGCCCTCAAAGCCGAATATCTCGTCGACTGCCCAGGCGATGCCTGTCAGCACGACAGATACGATTATTCTTATCAGTGTTTTCTTCTGCTTTCTCGTCATCGGGGACACCCCTCTTACTTAAGAATTATTGTGCAGTCGGGCTCAACTTTCTTTGCGGTCTTGACAACTTTCTTGAGCACATCGTCAAAAGCATCGTCTGCCGCCTCAAGGGTCAGCTTCTGGGTGAAGAAATTGACGCTGACGCTCTCGACTCCGTCAACCTTGGCGATAGCCGCCTCCATCTTTGCCGCGCAGTTCGCGCAATCCAGATCCTCAAGCTTAAAGATCTTCTTCATTGTTCTCGTTCCTTTCTTCAATAAGATGTTCGAAACCTTTGGCTATAATCGTTCTGACATGGTCGTCAGAAAGAAAATAATAAATCGTTTTGCCCTCACGGCGATTGGCAACAAGATTTGCGTCCTTGAGTATCTTGAGCTGGTGCGATATCGCCGACTGCGTCATGCCGAGCAGTTCCGCAATAGCGCAAACGCACATCTCCGACTCAAAGAGCGAAAACAAAATCTTGACGCGGGTCGTGTCGCCGAAGAGTCTGAACAGATCGGACAGGTCGCAAAGCAGCTCATCTGTCGGCAGCTCGTGCCTCACCATATCGAGCATCTTCTCGTGGTTGTGTTCCATGTTTTTGTCCTCCGTTCATTTGCGTGATGATTCATATGATTGTTCGTTCATATGTTTTACTGTTCATATGATAGCTCATTCATATGTTATTGTCAACAGTTTTAACAGGAAAATTATATGGGATTTTAGATTATCTTTTTAGAAGTTCTTGAATGTCGGTATAGCCCGTATTTCCGGGCTTTTCCGGCATTTTTGATTATGGTAGATACTTACAAATCTTCTTATTACCTCTTACCATTTCTCCCTCAAAAGTAGTAAATGGAGTAGTAAAACCGACCTGCAATCAGGCCGCCAGACGTTCCATTTCTGCCCTTGCGGAATCGAATGTGGCGTGTGCGTAATAGTTCAGCGTCATGGTGATATTGGAATGGCCCATGATATACTGTAACGCTTTGGGGTTCATTCCTGCATTAGCCAACCGGGTGCAGAACGTATGACGCATGGCATGGGGAGTCGTTGTCTTAGGCAACGCTTCTTCATGGCACTTGTTGTACTTCTGCACAAGTCTGCCAAACATCCCGCCATAATCTACCGCCGTCATGGGGTAGCCGTTCCGTTTGAGAAACAGGAAATTGGTGTACCCGTCGATGATAAACGGTTTTGCACCTTTACGATTTTTCAACACACGCTGGAACGCTTGATACACGGCCTCATTCATAGGGATTTTTCTGATGCCGCTTTGGGTCTTGGGTTCGTCGATATAATAGCCGACGCCGGTATTCCTCAAAAGCTGATGGTTCACGATAATTACCCGGTTTTCAAAATCCAAATCTTTGTCCGTCAATCCGCACAGTTCCGAAATGCGAAGCCCTGTCCCCATCAGAATAACGATTGCGTCATAATGCTTTTGATAAACCTTGTCGGCTTGGATAAAGGACAGGAAACTTTCTTCCTGCGCTGGTGTAAGAGGCACCTTTGGTTCCGTGTCGTCGTCCAGAACATCACTTAGCTGGAAGTCAAATGGATTTTTACGGATGCAATCGTCCTGTATGGCGGTGTAAAAAGCCGCTTTCAGGGAACGCTTGTCGTTGCTGATGGTCTTATAAGAAAGGCCCTTTTCTTTCATCCGTAATGCCCATTTCTTTGCATCAGACAGCTTCACGCTGTCGATAGTGCAGCCGCCCAACCTGTCCTGTTCCAGAATCCGCATCAGCCGTTCCCGGCCCAGTTTGGTGTTGTGCTTCACATTGCCCCGATGCCTGATCTGCTTTGCATAAAGCTGGCAGACGGTCATTTTCTTGCCGATGGTGTCTATCCCGTCGTCAATGTCTTTCTGGATTTCTTTCTCCTTTTCCCGGAGAGAAATATCCTCCCGTTTACCTGCCGGAGTCTTATCCGTAGGCACTAACTTCCATGAGTAAACAAACTGCGGTTTTCCAAAGGTATCAACATATTTGTAAGCATATCGTCCGTCTTTTCTCTGGCTCTCTCCAGACCGCAAAACGCGATTTTTGCTGTCTCGTCTTTTTTCTGACATTCTCGTCATGCTCCTTTCCATGACGGAAAGAGCCGCATATATGCTTGTAACTTATTATAGCATATCTGCGGCCCTTTTTCACCATCAGATTGTGTCCAATGTGTCAATAATTTTCTCAAATTGCTTGCGCTTGATCTGGATGCGGTTGCCATTCATAATAACCCAGCCAGCAGCCAGATTTTTTTCGGCCAGCTTACGCAGCTTGTTTTCCCCGATACGGAAATATTTAGACGCTTCTTCAATCGTCATCGTGTATTTTTCCCAAATAGGCACATCATTGATATTCATAATGTAGCCCCCTTTCAAAAATTAAAAGGTTGATGTTACTAAGGGGCATAAAACAGACGGCTGCTGGCACAGCTCCACGGGACTTTCACCCCCGCGTGGTTCTCACGCGGCCCTACCCATTGCTTGTGACGCTTTTAACGCTCGAACTATGGCTATAAGGGAGTATCATTGTCCTGCCTATACGTCGTCGCCCGTAAGCTGCCACGCTCACATTGCGGCGTGGTGTTAATCGCTCCGCTTATCCCTACGGGAAAAAGTATCGTGGCGCACCAGCCGTCCGGCTCGGCACAGACAGAATGTGTCCGTATGCCCTATGATGCGCCGCCGTTATCTTGCGGGCATATTTGTCAAGGTACAGCCAGCGGCCCGCCGTGGGTTGGTGAAACAGGGAAAGGGTTAAGCTGTTTCAGCCTCCGGGGGCCGGTTCGTCACTTCGTCGTGACGATAGCGTGGATGAGCTTGATTTCCAGACGGCGCTTCATGGCCTCGTCCAGACACACATGAGGATAGCCGTTTTCATCGTAGAGCGTCCGGGTACACAGCTTGTTCATGTAACCGCTGTAATACCGCAAAACACGCTCCACGGCTTCGGCATCCCCGGCGCGGGCGGCCTCGATCACCGAGAGGGGCAAAAGCTCAATGCCCTTGTAGTTCGGGTTATTCATCCGCGTCTAACCTCCTTTCGGCATCAACACCTTTAGCTGTTTCCGCAGCTCCGATAGGGTCTTTGTCCTGTGCCGCTGGACGGCGCTTCGGGACATTCCCATGAGTGCGCCGATCTCGCCGTCTACCAGTTCCATGACACAATGCAGAATTAAAATACTCTGCTCCATGCTTGGAAGCGTGGCAAAGGCTTCGGCTACAAGCTCATTGTCGATATGTAAATCACAGCCATGCGACGAAAAAGTAAAGCTGTCGCTGGGGTAGTGATCTACTGTAAAGAGCTTGTCCAAATCTGCCTGTGACAAAGAACCGAGCGACACTTCACGGTCACGGCGGCGCTTCATTTCTGACAGGTAGCTTTTGGCCTCGTTACGCAGTACCGTCTTGCAAAAAGCATCGAACAGGCACCGCGCTTCATAGTCGCGGGGGATAGCATCCATCTTCTCACCCCCTTTCTTTGGGGGATGTTGGTGGTTCTCTCCCTTTCCGCTAACAAGACTTTGGCAAAGCCGCCAGCTACCCGCTAAAGACCTCCTTTTTGAAAATTTCTCAAAGAATTTTTTCGGCCAGGGACAGCGGCTAAAATGCGACAAAAATCGCCCGGCAGGTCGTAGACCCACCGGGCGATGACGTGAAGTGTTTTGTTGTTTGTTTACATGGTATAGTTCATACTCGTGGCCGGATTTTTCCCGTGGAGGGTATAGACTTTTTTTAAGCGGTTTGGTTTCCGAAAACAGGGGCAAATGAGCATGGCGGCATCCTCCTACGGGCCGCCGCGCTTATGCGATATAAGATAGGCCAAAAGAACGGCGGTCTTGATTTCTCAAAACCGCCGCAGGGAATAGAAAAATTGTAAAATGAGCATGACAAATTATCTGCCTCTGCCAACGGTTTTTTTCTTTCCCCGTCAGAGGCAGATAATCGTCTATATAGGCGGGAACCGACATGCGCTAATCGGTTCCCTGTACCGTTTCTTTCAGCTTTTGAAAGGACGTATCGCTGATCGCGTGTTCCATCCGGCAAGCCTCTTGTTCCGCCGTTTCCTGATCGACGCCAGCAGCTACAAGCTGTTCCGCAAAGAATTGGTGTCGCTCATAGATTTTTTCAGCAACTTCCCGGCCTGCCTCGGTCAAATGCAGAAAATAATCGCTGTCTACTGTTAGGAAGCCGCCCTCCTGCAAAATGGCTACGGCTCTGCTGACGCTGGGTTTGGAAACCTCCATGTGCCGGGCAAGGTCAATAGAGCGCACCATACCATTTTTCTTTTGCAGCATAAGTACGGCTTCTAAATAGTCCTCGCCCGACGCACGAAGTTTCATTTTGTTTCTCCTATTCGGTTCGTTTAATAACTTCCCATATATTGACATCAGGGGCAGCCGGGGTAGGCTGATCGCAGCCATGACAGCCGTTGCAATTATGATTGCAGTCGGCTTGATAAGCCACTTTTCGGATATATCCTTGGTTCTCCAAATATTCAAGTTCCACTTGGATGCTCCCTACGTCCTTATGCAGAAGTTCAGCCAACTCCTGAACGCTGTATGTTTTTCCGCTTTGTAAATACTCCAATAATTGAATTAGCACAATAACTCCTTTCCTTTAGAAAATGACAAGACCGACGTGATACGCAATCGTTGCCATAATCAAGGCTGTAAGGACATAATAGAGCGCAATTCGCACAGTCCATTTCATAGAGTGTGTTTCCTGGGCTGTTGCGGTTAAGGCCATCAGGCAAGGCATATTGAAGAAAAACGCGAACAGGAAAGCAAGAGCTTCCGGTCTGGATATGACGGACAGCATACTTGTACTAAGTGCCGCCGTGTCTACGGTAGCGGACTGCTCAATAGCCGCCCAAATACTTCCCGTGTTAAACAGGGAAGCCATAACGCCAAGAGAAGCCTCCTTGCCCATAGCGGAAGCGACAAAAGCGATAAACAGTTGCCACGGTAAACCAAACAGGCTTGTCACAGGTTCAATAAAGGTTCCTACCTTGTAAATGATACTGTTCGCCACATTTCCGTCCGCCGAGTAAGAAAGCAGCCAGAAGATCACGGAAATGCAAATAATGATACGGAGTGCGCGGCTAAGTACATTTCCCATTTTGCTGAAAACGGAACCAAACAGGCTTTTCCAATGAGGCTTATGGTAAGGCGGCAATTCCATAATTAAGCCGGTGCGCCCCTCTACCTTGTTCAAAGACCGGCCAAACACCTTATAAGTGATAAAGATGTGCAAAAACGCCACGGCAAACAACGCCAGAACTACGACAGCAGCCCCGTTTCCGAAGAACGTACCGCTGATAAGTCCAACTACACCCCAGGTAGAAGCGCAGGGGACTACCCAGGACAGGGCAATCGTCATAACACGCTGTCCCCATGAATCAATGACCCTTGTTCCAGTGATTCCGCCGATATTGCATCCGAAACTGACGAGGAAAGGCATAATTGCTTTGCCCTGTAATCCCAGCTTTGTCATAGTATCATCGAATACATAGGAGATTCGCGCCATATAGCCGACATCTTCCATCAGGCCAAAGACAAGGCTGATTCCGAACACATAGCTTGCCATTTGCAGAGCGAAAGAAACAGCGGTCAAAATGGCGTTGCAGAGCAGCGATACAAGGAATGGCGCTGCGCCTATATCCAGCAGCCAGTTGGCCAGAGGGACGGAAATTGCACTGATAAGCCCGCTGAAAAGCCCCATCAGCGGGAAGCCAATCACCATAGAGCAGATCAGACCTAAAACGATCATGCCAATGGCAATAGGCTTTCCCCAGCGTTTGCTTGTGGCCGCCTTATCAAACCGGCTCCGCAGCAGCTTGTTCTTCTTGCTGGTCACGTTCTCATTTACAAGTTTGTCAATCCACTGGAATTTGCAATCACCTGTCAAAAGGTTTCCGTCCTTTACATCGGACAGCTTCTTTTCAATCGCGGTATAAGTGCCTGCATCAACGGTTTCTTTCACAAGAGAACGCGCCAATTTGTCCTGTTCTATCAGCTTTGCAGTCAACCATGTGGACGAATAGATGCCGATTCCGTCCGCAGGAAGCAGCGCCTTGATCTCGTCAAACGCGGCCCCGATTGTATTCTGATAAATCTGCGCCAGGCGCTTTTCGTCTAAAGTCGAAGCATTTTTATCAGTGCTTTCTAACATACGGAAAAATGTGCCATACTGTTTTTTATCGGCAGCAACCAGCGGCACAACAGGGATGCCCAGGGATTTAGCGATTCCATTGGTGTCAATCTGCTTCCCCTGCGATTTTGCCACATCCATCATATTCAGCAGGAGAACCACGGGAACGCGAATCCCGGTATAATCAGCCAGCATGAAAAGGCTGCGGTTGAGCTGGGAGGCGTCAACCAATATGCAAACAACATCTGCCTGCCCGCTGGCTATGTAATTCCGTGTAACAACTTCTTCATCCGAATTTGCAGACAGGCTATAAGTTCCCGGAAGATCAATGATTTTATAGGTGGTATCTTTGTGAACGAAAGAACCATCCTTGCGCTCCACTGTTTTTCCGGGCCAGTTCCCGACGTGCTGACGGGAACCAGTCAGGCCATTAAACAAGCTTGATTTGCCGGAGTTCGGCTGGCCTAAAAGGGCAATCGTTTTTTCACTCATTGTTTTGTCACCTCCACCATGATTTTGTCAGATTCCGTTTTGTTGATGGCAACCATCGTGTCCCTTGCGTACACCAAAACGGGCCGCTTTTTCGGATTTTGAATCACTTCAAAAGGGCAGCCAATCGTAAGGCCGATGGAGGTCACGCGGCTTTGAAAATGCGCGTCCCCGTTGATTGCAACAACCCTTCCGCAGGAGCCATCACTCAATTCATTTAATTTTTTCATTTCTTAAATTCCTCCAATTCTTTTCTGTCAGCCCATAATAAAAATCCGTACCCCGATTAAAATTAAAATCACACCGCCTAATATTCCGGCCCGGTTTCCTAACCGATTTCCGAAAAAAGTGTCCAATCCATACGCCGACAAATGCAATTAAGAATGTTGTGGTTCCTATCAGTGTTGCCGAGAGGATAATTTTTACATTTAAGGCTGACAGCGTTATGCCGACAGCAAAAGCGTCAATACTTGTAGCAATCGCAGCCGGAACCATAACAGTAAAACCCAATGCTCCGTTTGTTTCTTTACATTCACCTTTTAGATTTTCTCGAATCATGTTGATACCGATTATGCACAGAAGAAACAGTGCAACATATTTGGAAACCGCTTCAATGTACTGGCGAATTGTTCCGCCGCAGATATATCCCAGCGTAGGCATAAGCGCCTGGAATCCACCAAAATATAGCCCTGCGACAAGCCCTGTTTTTACTGGGTGCATTTTGGTATTCAAACCTTTGCATACTGAAACCGCGAAAGCGTCCATTGATAGACCGACAGCAACCAGTAATAGGTCAAGTAGCCCCATCGGTATTACTTCCTTTACCGGCTCCTGTTTATGCCCCCTTTACAATCCATTCTCTTGCTTTCTGCTGTTCCTGCACCATTTCGTAGTAATGGCCTTTCTTTCTTAACAGTTCTTCATGCGTTCCCGTTTCTTCAATCCGTCCCTGATTCAGCACAATAATCTGATCTGCGTTCTGAATAGTGTTCAGACGGTGGGCAATCACGAAAACGGTTTTCCCTTTCATCAGGCGGTCTAACGCCTGATTGATCTTTGCTTCATTGTCAGCGTCCAGAGAAGCCGTTGATTCATCCAGAAGCAGGATAGGCGCGTCCTTTAAGATTGCCCTTGCAATAGCAATCCGCTGTTTTTCACCGCCAGACAGGGTGTTGCCGCCCTCGGCAAGATGGGTCTGATAGCCATTAGGCAGTCTTTCGATAAATTCATGACAATGGGCCGCCTTTGCCGCCGCAATCACTTCCTGTTCGGTAGCATCTTCACGGCCAGCTTTGATATTGTTGTAAATCGTATCGGACAGCAAAGTATTTTCCTGGAATACCTCACTGATATAGTGCAAAAGTCCGTCAGGATTTAGCTCCCGTATGTCCTGCCCACCAATGCGGACGCAGCCTTTTGTCACATCCCAAAACCGGGCGATCAGATTAGCAACCGTAGATTTGCCGGAGCCGGACGGCCCGATCAGCGCCGTAGTGCTTCCCTCCGGGGCATGAAAACTGATATTGTGTAAAACATCGGCCTGCTGGTTATAGGAGAAGTTCACGTTTTCAAAGGTAATATCAAAGTGCGAGAGCTTTACCTTTTCTTCTTTGTAGGATAGCGGCTTTGTGTCAAATGCCTGTTCCAGATTAGAAGTGGCAAGTTTCAGTTCTTTCAGCAGGTTATACGAATGTTCAAACGCAATCAGCAGCGCAGAAAGCGCAAGGCTCATAAGCATAAACGCCACAAGCAGTTCAGAAGCAATCGTACCGCCAAGGAACAGATAGCTTCCAACCAGCAGGACAAACGGCAAAAGGAAATTTGCAATGATAGAATACATACTTGTGGGGGCGGCGGTTTTTACTTCCGCCTGTACGCTGGTTTTCCGTATGTCCTTCAACGTATCAGACATTCTTGCGAAGTGCGTACTTGTCATATTTGCAGACTTGAACACTTTCATGCCCTTGATGTATTCCAGAACAATAGAGATCATTTTAGAAGTCAGATCACGCTTGATCGTTCCGTACTTCTCTACAAGCCGGTTGCCCCAATTCAAAACCGGCAGCGCGATCAGAATTACCACGCACTCGGCCAACGCCAGTTTCCAGTTGATAAAAAAGGTTCCAACCAAGATCAGGCAGCCCATGACCAATGTTTTGACGATAGAGGGCAGCGTATGGGTCAATACAAGTTCAAAATTGCTTAAATCCTTTGTCAGTGTACTAAGCAGATACCCGCTGCTGTTTTGATTAAAATAGCCAAGGCTTAGAGAACGGTAATGGTTTGCCAAATCCAAGCGTAGGCCGCTGCACATTTCGGCCCCTCTGGAAAAGCAGAGAAAATAGCCGCTGCGGTAAATAATCAGCCGGAGAATTACACTGATAAGGCATACAATGGTATAGTTTCGTACAAGCCCACCTGTCAGAGAACCGTTCAGGAGATGAATTACGGTAAAATACAGCATAAGGTACATGACAAGGCTTCCGATGGCGTCCAGTGACATCAGGAAAATAGGAAATATCAACTGCTTTCGTTTGTCACCAATCAATTTCTGAATACTGCGTAACATAATCTTTTCACTCCTCCCCGATAGTTTCTCTTGTATAGGTGTCCCACATATGGCTGTATGTACTTCCGCTGGCGATCAGTTCATCATGCGTTCCCTGTTCGATAACTTTTCCATCCTGAAAGACAACAATTTTATCCGCATTGCGGATGGTATGAAGCCTGTGGGCAATCATAATCGTGGTCTTTCCTCGCAGGAGGTTTTGGAGTGCAAGCTGTATTTTGTGTTCGTTCTCAATGTCTGAATAGGAAGTTGCCTCGTCGAAAACAACGATAGGCGCGTCTTTCAAAATGGCCCGCGCAATCGAAATCCGTTGCTGCTGGCCGCCGGATAATTTCACTCCCTCGTCGCCTATTCTCGTTGCGTATCCTTTCGGCAGGCTCATAATGAAATCGTCAATCTGCGCCGCCTTTGCCGCCTGGCGTACCTGTTCCTCGGTAGCATCTGTTCCCATACGGATATTTTCAAGAAGCGTGTCCTCCAAAAGAAATACATCCTGGAATACAAACGCGGTTAAGTCAGAAAGATTTTCGGTTTGAAGTTCTGTAACCGGGACGCCGCCAATCTTGATTGTCCCGCTGCTCACGTCCCAATAGCGGCCAAGGAGCTGTACCGCCGTCGTCTTGCCAGCACCGGACGGGCCGACAAAAGCATTTAAGCTGCCCGGTTCCAAATGAATATCAACGCCGGACAACGCATCCTTTCCGCCTTGTGTGTAGTTAAAGGTCACATTGTCAAAGTCAATACCATAACAGCCGGTTTTGGAAAGGGTTTGCTGTCCGCTTTTCATGGTTTCCATATCCATGATCTTCTTCACATTATCAAGGCCGCTGCCCAGCTCCATAGACTGCATAGCAATCGTCACCATGTTCAGGAAAGACGTGAAAAAGCACATAGTCAGCAGAATAAAGAGAAGATACGATGCCGCAGACAGCGAATCACGCAGATACAGCCAACCGCCCACCGGCAGCGTGAACAGAATGGCAGAATCCAAAACCACAAGAGCGATAGACAGCGGATTGCAGGACGATTCACACATCTTAATCCAACAGTCTGTATATATCTTCAAGGAATTTCGGTACTGCTCAAATTTTTCGGCTGTAAGGTGATACATTTTGATAACCGGCATAGCGGTGATAAATTCATTTGCGGAAGCGTTCAGCTTTTCCGTATCGCCTGCAAACTCGTCCGTCAAATCCGGGTAGCGCCCCATGAGGGCCATCGGAATTGCAATCCCCAAGATCATAGGAACCAGCATGATAAGCGCCATAATCCAGTTCAGCCGCAGCATGAAAATGAACATCATCAGAGGAACGACGATTGCCTGGGCCAGTTCCAAAGTGCTGTGGGCCAGAAAGGTTTCAATCCTGTCCACATCATCAAACAAGGTTGTTTTGATCTGTCCGGGCGCGTGTTCCTGAAAGAATCCAAGGTTGAATTTGGACATATGCTCCAATACTCTGACCTTGATTCTGTGCATGGTGTTGAAAGCCGCCGTATGAGAGCAGATACCGGCAAAGGATGTCAGGATTGCCTGTAAGACTGCTGCGGCAATGCCGATTCCGGCCCAACCAAGCATTGCGGGAAGCGTCACCTCCTGCTTGATTATCAGAAGCAGGATTTGGTAGACTACCAAATACGGGACGAAAGACAGGGCCGACGAAAAGACCGCCAGCAGCATCCCAAGGCTTAACTTGCCGCGCTCCTCTTTCGCAAGAGTAAAAACGTATGATAATCCGGTTCGTTTTTGTTCCATCGAAACGATACCCCTTTCTTTGAAATGTGCCAGTTAGATTTTGCTAACCTGACACGATCCACTTTACCCGCACGAAGTGGAAATTTCAATAGCCGCCCCGCTTTACTGTTTGCATTTTGAAAAACGCTGAAAGTGCTGATATTTCTTGGGTTTTCAGCGTTTTTGTTTCATATATTTTATAAAATCGTGACCGATAAATATTGGATTGTCACCTTTTTTTGAAGTAGCGCGCAGAAAGCCGGTATGATATACTATCAAGTAGAGAAAGGAGGCGGCGGAACAATGGTTCCATCTGTAATTGACTATTTGTTACAGCTCCCCGAAGCCATGCACTTTGCAAGGGTGCAGGAGCTTTGCGGCGACGGTGTTTTTTTCTACCGTATGCTTTCCGAATACGGAAACGGCACGTTCCAACTGATCGAGTTTGAGGACGATCTTCTTTTGATTTTGATTGGTGACTATACGCCCAAGGACACCTTTGAAAAGATCACTGAAATTTCAGAGGACTATATGGAGATCAGCCAGTTTGAAACGGACAGCAGTTCTTTCAAGATTGGTGGACGGAAAAAGAATCAGGTGGATAAGGGGATTTATTGCTATCTAAACACACAGAAGAAAACTTACACCTATTGCGAGGGCGGGAAGCCTGTTCGTTTTACGAAAGTGATTCTATCGCCCAAATACTTCAATACTTATTTTCGGCTGCATGACAGGAACAACGCCGAACTTCTCAACTCTGCAAGGGATTACATTCTCAAAAACCCCAGTCTGCCGGAACTCAACTTTGTGTTCCAGCAGATACGGGATTGTCAGGCAGAGGGGCATACGCTGAAAATCTATCTGGAAAGCAAAGTAATGGAGCTTCTTTCTCTTGTTGTGAAAGGCATGGAGCAGGAACAAAAGCATATTTCTGTAAAGCTGGATTATAAGGACATCCGCAATTTAAGAAAAACGGTAACGGTGATGAAAAATGATCTGGCCGCATACCCGACAGGGGAAGAACTTGCCCAGATAGCGGGTATGAGTACAGCCCGGTATCAACTGGCATTTCGGAAGTATTATGGGACAACGCCGTATGAATATCTCAAGGAATTGCGGTTAAACCAGGCGCTGATTTTGCTAAAAAATTCTGATTATGGAATTGCTACGATTGCGGCTAAAGTCGGGTATCACAATTCCGGCCACTTTGCAAAATTGTTCAAGAAAGTCTATGGCCTCGGCCCCAGGGAATACAGGAATCTTCATGGAATTAAGTAAAGATCATCAGGCCCCGGCCACGCTGCCGGGGCTTTGCTATGTCCAAACAGCCCGCCAACCTACGCATTTAGAGTCTGAAAACGACTGAAATTTCAAGGCTTTTCCGGCGTGGTTGCTGGGGCGGCGGTATTCTTTATCCCGTTGCCGCCGTATTGGGGTTCTAAATGCATAGAAACAAGCCATAATAAAGACGCCGGATGCAACGGCCAGCGGGCCGCCGTGTCCGGCGTCTGTCTATTCTTCATTTATGGGCTTTGCACTTTCCGCCATTTTTATGATTTCTTCATCCGCAAACGCATAGGGGCTATATTCCAGGATATAGCTCACCTCCGGCGAATATGTCCAGCACAGGTAGGATAGACCGTCCAATCACACTGGCTTTCATCCATCTTTCTGTCCAGATACGGCAATACAAGAACAGATTTCACATGGGGATATTTCTTTTTCAACTCCCACACGACAGACGAAGCCATACGGTCAAATCCTCCATAGCCGCCCAGCAGGAACGTATCTGCGGTTTCCTGTGTAATCAGGCCCTCCACTGTTTCATAGAGCCATTGCCGGACATTGCCCCGCTGCGATACGTCGCTGTGTCCGCAAAATGTTACGTTCAAAAGCATCAGCCTCCCTTTGCCACATTCTACTACAAAACAAACAGATATGAAATATAAACTGTAGCTAAAATGCATATCGTAACATTCCATGGACAAAGTATGAAATATACAATGTAAGTGGGAGGTGCTTTATGGCGAACATTGAAGATTGCCCTGGCTTTGAAACTTTCGGCGCGGATGTGAAAGCAGCCCGGCAAGCAAAGCGTATCTCACGCAAAGCAATGGCAGAGAAAATCAATATCGACTGGCGTTATCTTGCCAACATCGAAAACGACGGGGCTATTCCCAGCCTGCCGGTTATCATACAGCTTATTAAAGCCTGTGGGCTTCCCGTGGAACGGTATTTTAACCCGGAGATCATGCGGGAGGAAAGCGAACAGCGGCAACGGGTCAGCCACAAGCTGAAATTATGCCCGGAAGAATATCTGCCGATCATTGAGGGCGCGATTGACAGCGCCATACAAATTGAACAGCCGAAGAAAGAAACGGAGGGTGTCTAAAACATCCTCTGTTTTCTCTTTTGCGGAGGGACGCGCAAGCGCCCTCTATTTTTTTGCACTTTTTTCTTTCCAGGGGGCTATTTTGCGGGTAGTTTTGGGGTTTGGAAATGTCTTGTTAGCGAGGGAATCAGTAACGTAGCAAGCATAGGGAGTGTAGCCACACTCCCGAACACCGGCCCCATCCCTCCCTGCGGGCCGGAGCCGGTTGCTTGTTGGGGAAATCCCCAAACCCCTGAATGAAAGGACGGTGAGGAAATGGCAAACCGAAAACGGAAGATTGTGCTGCGCGTCCCTGTGACGCCGGAGGAAAGGGCGCTGATCCAGCAGAAGATGGCCCAGCTTGGCACAAAGAACTTTTCTGCCTACGCCCGGAAAATGCTGATTGACGGCTATATCGTCCATATCGACACCGGCCCCGTCCGGGCGCAGACCGCAGAGCTGCAAAAGATCGGCGTCAACATCAACCAGATTGCAAGGCGTATCAACAGTACCGGGACCGTGTACGCGCAGGACTTGGAGGACATCAAGGGGGCGCTGGCACAGATATGGCAGTTACAAAGATCCATCCTATCAAGTCAACGCTGAAAAAGGCGCTGGACTACATCGAGAACCCGGACAAGACCGATGATAAACTGTTTGTTTCCTCTTACGGCTGTTCGTATGAAACGGCGGATATTGAATTTCAAATGCTGTTAGATCAGGCGTACCAAAAGGGCAATAATCTGGCCCACCACCTGATACAAGCCTTTGAACCGGGAGAAACCACGGCGGAGCAGGCCCACGAGATCGGGCGGCAGCTTGCCGATGAAGTGCTGCAAGGCAAATACCCCTATGTGATTACCACCCACATTGACAAGGGCCACCTGCATAACCACATCATTTTCTGCGCCGTGGATATGGCGAACCAGCGCAAGTACATTTCCAACCGCCAGAGCTACGCCTTTATCCGGCGCACCAGCGACCGGCTGTGCAAGGAACACGGCCTGTCTGTGGTAAAGCCCGGCAAGGACAAGGGCAAGACCTATGCCGAGTGGGACGCACAGAAAAAGGGCAAGAGCTGGAAAGCAAAACTGAAAATTGCTATCGACGCGGCCATTCCGCAGGCCAGAGACTTTGACGGTTTTCTGCGGCTCATGGAGGCGCAGGGCTATGAAGTCAAACAGGGCAAGTTTATTTCATTCCGCGCGCTGGCAGACGGCCTCCGTCCCGGGCAGGAACGCTTCACCCGCTGCAAGACCTTGGGGGAGGATTACACCGAGGAACGGATCGCCCAGCGGATCAAGGGCATTGCCATCGACCGGGGGCCGCGCAGAAGAAGCACCGGGGAAATCTCCCTGCGGATCGCCTTGGAGGACAGTATCAAAGCCCAGCAGTCGGCGGGCTATGCGCGGTGGGCGAAGCTGCACAACTTGAAGCAGGCCGCCAATTCCTTAAACTTCATCACAGAACACCAGATCGACAGCTACGAGGGCTTGGAAAGCAGGCTGGCCGAGATCAGCGCTGCAAACGACGCGGCGGCCTCCGCCCTGAAAGACGCGGAACGCCGCCTTGGGGATATGGCGCTGCTGATAAAAAACCTCTCCGCCTACAAGCAGCTCCGGCCTGTGGCACTGGAACTGCGAAACGCCAAAGACAAGGCCGCGTTCCGGCGGCAGCATGAAAGCCAACTGATCTTGTATGAGGCGGCGGCAAAGGCGCTCAAAGAGGCCGGGATCGCAAAGCTCCCCAACCTGTACGCCCTCAAAACCGAGTATAAAAAACTGGACATAGAACGGGAACGGCTGTCCGCACAGTACAGCGAAGCGAAACAGAAATTGAAAGAATACGGCATTGTCAAACAGAATGTAGACAGCATTTTGCGGACAGCGCCGGGAAAGGAGCATACGCAGGAACGATGAACATAACGAGAATGAGTTACCCCCAATACCGCAAGGCCCGCAGGCTCACCCATGAGTGCTGCAACTACTGTAACGGAAACTGCCTCCTGCTGGACGATGGGGAGGAATGTGTCTGTGTGCAGAGTATTTCCTATTCGCTGCTGTGCCGGTGGTTCAAGGTGGCCGTCCTACCGCTGGACGCGGCCCTTTATACTGAAATCATGGAGCGAAGCGGGGCGCGGCGCTGTCGGGAGTGTGGGAAATTGTTTTCTCCGAGGCGTCCCAACTGCCTTTATTGTCCGCCCTGCGCCGAGAAACGCAAACGCCAGAGCAAGAAGCTGTGGGCGAGGAAACACAGGGGCTATGCGTAGAAAAAGTAAGTCCTCAAAGCCCCGGAAAATCAGGGCCTTTTTCCCCTTGTGGGAGGGGTAGTCGAGTGTTAATTCCTTTTCCCCCGGAAACGGCCTTTACTTTTTCTACAAAGGCGATAGAATGGCTGGCAATCCGGCCCTGTCTGTGGTATGCTGAACAAGAAAAAATCAAAGACAGGAGTGGACGGGATGGCCGATCAGAACGATTTACTGGACACAACAACCATCCAGGCCGCCGTTGCCGGTGAGAAGTGGGCGACTGAAAAAGTAATTGAACACTACGCCCCATTCATCGACGGGCTGGCCGTGGACGAAGATATGAAGCAGCACCTTATTTTGAAGCTGCTGGAAGAACTGCCAAACTTCCCACTGGAACAGGCGTAAAAAAAAGAGCGCCGGACGCAGGGGCCACATAAGCCCCCACGCCCGGCGCTTTCGCCCTGCTTGGGTTATTCGTCCGTAAGCCGGAACCGTTGCGCTTCAAAGTCGGCGTCGCTCATGGCTTCCAGCTTATCAAGGGTCTGGCGGGCCAGCGCCCGCATTTCTTTCGCCATATCCGGCAGGTCGGCCCGCAGCCGGGCTATTGTCCTGCGTCTATCGCTCTTGTGATACAGACAGATCAGGTTTTCTTCCTCCACGGTAAAATACATTCCTCATACCTCCAATTCGTTTTTCTTGGTTCTGGCCGGGGCCTTTTTCGGGGCCTTGGCCTGTTTCGTTTCGGAAAGCTGCCTGCGGATGGAGGCGCGGGGCCTCCGCACCACCTCCTTGTCCCGGCTCTCGTCCTTGTTTATCACCGCATACAGCCCATGCCGGTCTTTCATGCCGGTAAAGCACAGGGATTTATAGGGCAGCATGGAAAAGAGGCGGTCGGTGTCCTTGCTGGACGCGATCTGCACAAAGTACGGGGACAGCTCCACCATGAAATGCGTCTTGTTGGGGCTGTTGGGGGCGGACAGGTCTTTCAGCCCGGCCACTATGCGCCGGGCCTCCGTCAAAATCAGCCCGTCCCGCAGGGCGGCGACGTGGCTTTTGAAGTCGCCGGGGGCAAGCGGCTCCCGGCTTCTCTGCTCCTGCCGCAGCACTTCCCGCAGGTTTTCCGGCTCATTGGGTTTTACCTCATATCGCAGGAACGCCCCCAGCTTGGGGTCAGGGCTGCCGTCAAAATACTGTGCGGCGGGCTGCTCCTTGTCGCCCTTTTCATAGTGTAAAATGAGATTGTCCGCCTTTACCGCCTCGGCTATGACGTGCCGGAAATGCTTCTGGTAGTCCAGCTCATAGAGATTTCCACGGATTTTCCCGCCCACTTTGCCAGTCAGCTCCACGGCGTAGGCAAGAACGTGGTCGCGGGTCTGTTCCCCGTAAAATTTCCATGTGTTGTATTGCCGGGTGTCCTGTAAGAATACGTCACGTTCCCGGAAACAGTACGTCCCAGAGGGGCGCGACATCCACAGCAGGTTTTTATCTTCGGCCTTATCGCTGGCGGCGGCCTGCCGGAGCATTTCTTTGTCAATCTCAAAATCACCCTGATAAAAGGCGGTATTCTGGCGCATGATCTGTTCCAGCGCGGCCAGAACGTCCACGTTCTCAAACTTATTCACGGCCTCCCACCTCCTTTTCCTTTGTTTTCTCCCGCGCCGGAGGCTGTTTCTTCTGTTCCTCCTTGGCGGCGGCAAGCTGCGCCCGGATGGAGGGCTTTTTCTGGCGCTGGGTGGTCTTGGCGCTCTTTCGGGCCTGCTTCGGCTTTTGGGCCTCCGCTTTGGCTGCCTCGGCCACGTCCAAAAGGGAAACCTGTTCCCCGGCCTTTACCATGGCTTCCAGCTCCCCCATGGTAGGGGCATTGTTCAGAACGCCGTCAATCATGTTGTAGTTTTGCTCGGTCGTCATTTCGGCGGCCTTGATGGGGCTTTCCTGCAAGAACTCCGGCACCTGCCGGTACTCGGCCCCCTCGTCCACATAGTAGGCCGTCTGCTGGCCGTCCTGCCGAAACACGACAATATCCCCCATAGAAAGGGAATGACCCTTGTAGTCAGCGGGAATTTCCATGTTGAACCGGCGGTAAATCTCGTCCAGAGAGGCGTCCTTATCTAAAGGGGCGGTGTAGACAAGCTGGTAATTCTTCCTGTCCACGGAAAGGCCGTCCGCCTGCAATTCCTCATAGGAACGATAGCGGAAGTCGCGCCCCTCCGGGCCGGGCGGCACCTGATAAATGGAAAAGCTGTCCTCCTTGGTCGGCGCTGTCTGGACGGCTTCGGGGGCCTGCGCCTCCCTGCGCTGTGCAAGGGCTTTTTCCGCACGTTCCAGAACATCGGCGCTTAAAGGCAGGGAATACAAAGTGGAATGGGAAGAAAAACCCACGTTGTTAAATACATAGTCCACATCGGTTTCTTTCAAAGCCCCTGCTGTAAAGTAGTCGGCCCTTTTGGGCGTTTCGCTCACCCGGCCATTGGCTATGTCATAATTAAGCCCCGTTTCCAGATGGGAACAGATCTTCCCGTCCACGGCCAGCGTCACATAGTACCAGCCGATATACCCGCCCGCTTTCTCGTTGGAACCGTCGTTCAGCTCAACATTCAGCACCGTGTAGGGTTTCAAGCCTCTTTGGGCGGCGATCTCGTTGTCCTTGGCCTCCCGTTTCAAAAGCACAGGCAGGGCGGCTTCCTTTGTCGCCTGCACGATTTCCGGGTTGTATTGCGACAAATAGCCGTCCACACACTCCGTCTGCACCTTAACCGTCTTGGCTTTCGGTGTCAGATGGTTGCCGATAAACAGGGACGCGCCATTATCAAACTTGATAGAAATGTCGCTCGTCCCGCGCCATTTGCCGGTACAGGGAGAGGTATGGATTTCGCCGGTCTTGCAGCCAAAAGTCTGCGCGATCACGTCGATTTTCTCTTTCAGGGGCAAGCCCTTGTAGCGTTCCGCGATTTCCACCGATTTTTCCTGCAAGGCGGTGAGGGGCTTTTCGGCTGGCTTTTCCTGCTTCGGCGGGTCGTTGGCCGGGGTGGTTTCTGGCTCCGGCGTGGTTTCCCATTCTGGGGTAGGCTCTGGCCTTGGTGCTGCCTCCTGTTCGGGGACCGCTTCCTGTGCTGGCTGCTCCTGTTCCTTGGCGTATAGCTCCTTGACGGCCTCTTGTGTCAGTTCCCCGGTATTGAGCTGATCCAGCAGCTCCAGGCATTGTTCCGGCGTTCCAATATACAGAACGTCCCCAATTTTTGCCTTGCCATCCTCCCGCGGGATATAGGCTTGCAGGAAGTACAGGTTTTCCCGGCTGTCGCTGCGGGGGTTGGCGTGTACCCGGTAGAAGTATTCCGGCTCGGTTTGCTCCTGTGCCATCCGCGTCTGCTGTTCCCGGATGCTGTTGCGTTGCAGCTCCGTGGGCTTTTCGCCGGTAAGGGGCTGAATACCCGGAATGCGGTCAGCCGCATAATAGGCGTTCCCATTCAAAAGGCGCTGCCATGCGCCGACGCTCGGTGCCCATCGGAAACCGTGTTCTTTCAACTGCTGGCGGGCGTCTGCGTCTGGCTTATCCTCAAAGAACACCTGCAAACGGCTCTGTTCCCGGTTGGCCTCCACATGGCCGCCGTCAAACTCCCAGCCTACATAGACCGTTTCTTTTGCACGGGTCAGGCTTTCAATCCGCTGCCGGACACGGCGGATTTCCGCGTTGTTGTTAGAAAGTTCCCAGCTCTGAAAGGGTTTCTTTTCATAGTGCCAGCTTGAAGCCATATCCGCTTTCAGATTTTCAATGTTTTCAGGGGAAAGGTGCGGGCAGCCGTCCAGAGTGCCGTGCTTGCGGTAATAGGCGTTTACGGCTTTCATCGTTTCCTGCGCCTTTTCCAGCCCGTCCAGCTTCTTTTGCAGTTTGGGGATGGCCTGCGGGTCATCCTGCCGGATTCCGCCCATGCCGGTACTGCGGATTTTATCAAGCAGCCCTTGGATATACTGCCATTCCTGCATATTGCTGTCGCGGGCCGCGTTCTGCTTTTCTTTCTGGCGTACCGGGAAATTGGAACCACCGGCAATCAGGATGGAGGGAACGCGGGCGTCAATGGCAAAACTATGATTCATATTGGCGGCCAACTTCCGGGCGTAGGTGTCAAGCAGGCTGTCGATCTTCTCATGGTACATGGGGTCAACCCGCTTTTTCTGTGCCTGCGCGAGTTCAAAGGCATTGTCCACATAATGCCGGTACTCCGCCGTGGCGCTGCCGGGCTTGTAGTCGGAATAGCTGTTCATTTCCTTGGCGCGGCGAGCCGCGCCCTCGTTGATGGAATAGTAGTAGTCGGACGCCGCAGGCTCTTTTGTCGGCTGTCCTGTGGTTTCCTGCGGCTGTTCCGGGATCTCATAGCCAGCCGCCGCGTATTCCTCCACGGTCATACCGGCGGCTTCGGCTTCCTGTGCGATTTCGTCCTGTACCTGTTCCTTATAGTCCTGCAAGCTCTTATCAAAGTCGGATAGCTGCGGCGGCTCCGGCAAGTGGTACTGTCCCTGATTGAGAAGCGGGCGGCACTCCTTTACATAGTCCAAAACCGCGTTGAAATAAGCGGTCTGTTCCGGCGTCAGGGTTTCCCCGGATCGCAGGGGACGCCGGGCATCCTGCTCCATAGCGGCCAGATTGCAATGCAGCTCCATATACGGGACAAACTCATGCAGCAGCATATCCCGCTGGGCCTTGTCCGCCTCCCATGCCTCCGGCCCCTCATGGTGCAGCACATGGTTTTTCCAGCTTTCATCCTGTGCGTAGTATTCGTGATAGCCCCGGATATGCTGGATCAGGGAACCGTCCCCGTCACCAAAGTCCTGCCGTCCCTCGTAGCTGTCCGGCTGGCCCTGCATGGTAAAATCAATGCGGAACTTGGTCTTGTCGTACCAATGGCCCGTATAGCCCGGCTGCTCCCGTTCATGGCGTCTGGCGCTGTCCAGCTCCTTGAAAACGGCCTCGGCTTCATGCAGCGGCATTTGCTGGCCGTCTTTCAGATGGGGGCTTTCACTCCAAAGGATCGTGACAACCGGCTCCGCTGCCGGATTCTGCGCGATCTGCCGCTGGGCGTTGGCAACGGCAATCTCACTTTCGATCTCGCTTTTCACAAAGGAATCCATCTGGCCCTTTTGCAGCTCGTAGCCCTGTTCACACAGGCGGTTGATAAGCCCGATCACCTTGTCAGTATCGCCCACGGCCTCGGCATAAGACATAATCAACTGCCGTTCCTCGCTGCCCAGACGCGGGGCGTTTTTCTCCGCCAGCTCCATCAGGGCGGCGGCCCGGTCAGCCGGGGACGCCTCCGGCATGAACGGCTTTCCATTCAAAAGGCCGTCGATCCCGTTCCATGCCTGTGGCTGGGGAATGGCGTTGGCCTGTTCGGTTGCTTCCAGAAAACCGTCCAGCCTGTCGCCGGTCAGGGGTTCCATTGTCCCAGCTGGTAACTCATGGATGGAAAGGATTTCTTTTCCGGCTTCCGCAAGGGTCAGGTCGGGATTGTCAAGCTGGCCTCCGTCCAGTTCCTTATAGTCGGGGTCGTACAGCGTGTAATCGTAGCCGCTTTCCGATGTCTGGATATACAGGTAATCGCCGCTTTCCAGACGGTAGGCGGCCTCCTGCGGGGCTTTGGCCTGTTCCAGCGTTCCATCCCCGGCAATGGAAAAGCCCTGCGCCTGCACCGCCTCCTTGGTTCCCTGCGACACTTCTCCGGTGGATTTCAAATCCGCTTCAATCAGGGTTTGCAGCATAGCTTTTACGCTGTCGGTCATTTCCTGCTGTTGCTCCGGGGACAGCTTGGAAAATACGCTGTCCGGGTCTGGCTGCTCGGCGGCCTGTTCCAGCGGCGCGGCCTGCGGCTGTTCCTGCTGGGTCTGCCGTTCTTTCTGAAGCTGGGCAAGGTGGCCGTCAATGGTGGTAATCAGTTCATGGGCGGTGGCCCGGATGGTTTCAAGGGAGACTTTCAGCTCTTTCAAGTCCTTGCCGGAACTCCAACCGGCCACATAGCCAAAGGAATAGTCGGAGGTGTCCAGCCCGTAGTGCTGGCAGACGGCATAGGCCACGCTTTCGGCCTGCACTTCGCGGGTGCGGCTGTCGGGGCGGTCGGCCTGCTCTATGGCCGGGGCTTCCGGGTCGATGGCGTGGAGCTTGGAATGGGCGATCTCGTGGATAGCCGTCTTTAGGGTCTGTAATTCGCTCATGCCCTCCTGAATGGCGATCCGCTTTTCCGTCAGGTGGTAGTAGCCGTGGGAACCGCCCGGAATGTCCTCAAAACCAATGGGAACCGGGGAGGTCTGTTCCAGTGCCTTGAAAAATTCCCCGTAGCGTTCCACGCTGCCGGTCAGTTCTTCCACGCCGATAGAGGGCAGCGGTTCCCCCTCGGTCTGGCTCACATCAAAGACGGAAACGATCTTAAAGGCCGGAACCTGTATTTCCTGTACTTCGGTAACAGGCTTTCCGTCCTTTCCCATCACCGGCCTGCCCTGTGCGTCCAGCTTTTGCACTTCCTTTTTCGCCTTGAACGGGGCCGGGGCCAGTATCTTGATGGCCTTTTCGCCTTTCTTCACATTGCGGTGAAAATCGTCCCGCCACTTGTTGTAGCCCGCCACAAGCTGTCCGCCCTGCATGGCGATCAGGAGGGTGTTGTTGAAGCTGTAACTGTGGAACTTGGACATGGTGGTGAGATAGGCTTTGTAGCGTTCACTCTCGAAAAGCTCCTGTATGCCGGTTTCCAGCCGGTCGGTGATCTCTTTCATGCGCTCGGCGCTATTCTGGCCGTTTAAGAGAATGGGGGTGACAGGCTGTGGGACCTTTGCGGGGGCTGCCGCCTCCGGCTGCACCTTGCTTTCCTCCCGCAGAATTTCCGGCGCAGGATAGGCCATCACCCGGTATTCCTCCGGCACTGGCTGGCCCTCATGGACGCGCTGCCATTCGTCGCCGCTTTTTACCAGATAGCCATAATCGGTAAAAACACCTTGCTCTGTGTTGGCAATATGCAGGCCAAAACGGGGCAGGAGAATCCCTGCTTTCCATTCCTCCGGCATATCCACCATGCCGGAATGGTTTAGATAGTAGTCGCCCAACTGTCCTGTGCCGGTGACATCCGGCAAATGCACATAAAAGTCCACATTTTCGGGATAGTCGATAATCTGGCCGATATTGTGAAAATCACTCTGCGGACTTGTCAGGGCGGCGTTCAGCTCCATAAGTTCGGCGGCGTTCAGCTTTTCCAATCTTGCAGCAAGGAAGTTTAATTCATCCATGCCTGCGGACAGCACCATATCACGGGGTAGCTTAATAGGTCGTGCCTGTGGGCTTCGATAGTCGTACAAGAAAAAGTCCTGCGGATTATCGGCACTGATCCCGATTTCCCGCAGGGCTGCTTGCAGTTTTTCGGTTGTGGTCGGCAGAGAAAACCATAGGCCCTCTTTGCCTTGCTCATAACGCTGTCGGTTATGAAGCAGTACGGAAAACACTTCGCTCATTGAATCGCTCCTTTCACATAATATAAGGGTTTGGGGCTTCCCCAAAGAGAAAATCCCCGGCCCGGCAGGTGCGCCGGGTCAGGGATTTTGCCGGGAGTGTGGCTACACTCCCTATGCTTGCTGTTTTTAGTTTTTGCTCCTCTGTTCCACGCGGTAGTTCACATACTTGCCGCCGGTATCGGCCAAAAGCACCGTCCCGTCATAGGTTTTGCCGGTTTTCATGGAGCGCAGGCCCTTTACCTTTGCCTTTCCGTCTTTAAGGAGCGCGGCGGCGATTTTCGGGGTGAACGCCTTGCCCCGTTCCTCAAAAAATCGGTCATTTTTCCACATGACAAACTGGCAGCTTCGGTTTCCGCAGTAGTAGTTCTTTTTGCCCTCGTAGACGCTTTCCCCGCAGCGCGGACATTTGCCGATAACCACACGCTCGGCTTGAAACAACTTCTGCGCGTCCTCGCTGATCTGGGAGTAGCCCACGATCAGGCCCCTTGTCATTTCTGCAATGCCAGCCATGAAGCCCTCCGGGTCGGCCTGCCCCTTGGCAATGGCCGTCAGCTCCGTTTCCCACTGTGCCGTAAGCTGGGGAGAGGTCAGCGCCTCCGGCAGCACGCAGGCAAGGTTATGGCCGTCCTTGGTGGGAAGTAGCTGTTTGCCCCTGCGCTCCACAAAGCCCATCTGCACCAGCTTTTCTAAGATGGAGGCGCGGGTGGCCGGGGTTCCCAACCCCTGCCGCTCGGCGTCCTCCGGCAGATCGTCCGCACCGGCGCGCTCCATAGCGGAAAGCAGGGTATCTTCCGTGTAGGATTTTGGCGGTGTTGTGAAATGTTCGGTGACGGCGGCAGTTACCTTGTCAAAGGTCTGTCCCTCGGTAATTTGGGGAAGTTCCCGCGCAGGCTCCGGGGCGGTGTCGTCGGCGTCTGTTTTGAACGACGCCTTAAAGCGGCGGTCAAGCTCTTTCCAGCCGGGGGTCAGGATGGTCTTTCCCTTGGCGGTAAAGGTGTTCCCGGCACAGGTGAATGTAGCGGTGACAGCTTCGTACACATGGGGCGCGGCCACGGCGCACAGCAGCTTGCAGTACACAAGGGACAGCAGTTTCTTTTCGCCCTCGGTCAGCCCGTCAAAGCCTTTCTGCACAAATTCCATTGTCGGGACAATGGCGTGGTGGTCGCTCACCTTTTTGCTGTTCAGCACCCGGCCAAACTGCGGGGACAAGTCAAGCCCCGCCGCAAAGGGAAGCAGCGGCCACAGGCCGGACACAAGGCTTTCCGCCGTTGGCAGCATATCATCGGTCAAATACTGGCTGTCGGTGCGGGGATAGGTCAGCAGCTTCTTTTCATAGAGTTGCTGGGCATAGTCAAGGGTCTGCTTGGCGGTAAATCCAAACAGGCGGTTTGCCTCCCGCTGCAAGGTGGTGAGGTCATAGAGGCGGGGCGGCTGCTCCGTCTTTTTCTCCCGTGTCACCGACACACAAACGGCCTGCGCCGTTTCACAGGCGGCTTTCAGGACCTTGGCGTCGTCTGCGTTTCCCATGCGTTCACTGGCCGCCTCCATGCCGCCCGCCGCGATCTGGACGATGTGGTATTTCTCTTTCTGAAAGCTGTTGATCTTGGCCTCCCGGTCAACCAGCATTTTCAGGGTCGGCGTTTGGACACGGCCCACGGTCAGGGTTTTGTGGTAGAGGATGGAGAACAGCCGGGTCGCGTTGATCCCCACCAGCCAATCCGCCTGCGCCCGGCAAAGGGCCGACTGATACAGGTTATCGTAGTCAGCCCCCGGTTTCAGATGGGCAAAGCCGTCTTGAATGGCTGCGTCCTCCATGCTGGAAATCCAAAGGCGCTGAAACGGTTTCTTGCAGCCCGCCATCTGGTAGACGAAACGGAAAATCAATTCCCCCTCGCGTCCGGCGTCGGTGGCGCACACAAGGCCGGTAACATCGGGGCGCTCCATCAAAGAACGCAGGGTGTCAAACTGCTTTTTCTTATCGTCAGGGATAATGTACTGCCATTCCTGCGGCAGAATCGGCAGGTCGTCATAGCGCCATTTTTTGAAACGCTCGTCATAAGTCCCGGCGTCGGCAAGGGAAACAAGGTGGCCGATACACCAGCTCACCAGATAGCCGTTTCCCACCATGTAGCCGTCCTGTTTCTTGTCCGCGCCGATCACGCCCGCAATGCTGCGGGCGACGCTTGGTTTCTCTGCAATTACTAACTGATAGCTCATACTTCGTCCTCCTTATTTCCATCCTCACTTGTCATATCCTCGTCCGGCTCCGGGGCTTCGTCCTCGTCGTCCTCGTCCTCTCCAAAGTCATACTCGGCCAGATCGTCATTGCCTGTGGTGTCGGCTTTTTCCTTTTTGAATTTCAGGAAGTAGAGGACCGCGCCACCGCCCAGCAGCACCACCACAAAGAACACCACAAGGCCGCCCATGCCGCTTGGCTTTTCCTCCTGCGGCTTTTCTTCCTCCGGCTGGGGCTTCGGCTCCGGCCCGTTGCAGGCGGTCAGGTTGTTTTTACAGACCGGGCAAGCCGTATTGACGGCCCCGGCTTGACACTTGGCCGTACAGGTGCAGACATCCGGCTCTTTTTTCCCGTCCTCCAACAAGGCTTGCAGGTCGGCGTCGTCCACTTGGTTGAGGAAATGCACCGCCGTTTCCTTGTCCTCGTTGGCCCGGTCGATCAGGATGTAAAAATAATTCCCGGCCTTGGTGGTAACGGTGATAAGCTGCTTATCCCCGAAAAAGTCATCCACCAGCGTAGCGTTGCCCTGCGGGGTGACAGGTACGCCCTCCGGCTCCATGCCGCCGGTGATAGGTTCTTCGGTTTCCTCCGGCACCTCTGCGGGGGCCTCGGTGGTTTCCGGCAGCGGCACCGGGTCAGGGTCAGCGCCCCCGGCGTAGGCGGTAACGGTCGTGGTCGCCATGCAGAGCGCAGCGGCCACAGCCAGCGTCAAAGTGCGGAACAGTTTAGATTTCTTCATGGGCGCTGTCCTCCTGTTCAAAGTCCGGGATCGGGTCCGGGGCCGCCTGCAACGCGCCGCCGCGCACAAAGGCGGCGAACTCCTGCGGGGTCATGTTGAGGCCGCGCACAAGCTGGACGATCTGCAAGTTTTCCTGTTCGGTCTTGGCCGCTTCCAGCTCCCGAAGCTGCTTTTGCAGCTCCGCGATCTTGCCCTTGGTTTTCTCAATATCCTTTTCAATGCGCTCCAATTTGTTCATTGCCATAGTCAAAAACTCCTTTCTGGCGTTTAAGGCAAACGCCCGTAACAATAAAAATGCTGCTGCCAGTAGCTTGAATTGAGGTTCGTGTAGGAAATGGGGTCGCCGCAGTGCAGCATGACCGAATTTCCCACATACAGCCCCACATGGGACATCCCGACAGTGTCGTAAGTGCCGACGAAAAATACAAGGTCGCCGGGCTTGGCCTGCTCCGGGGAAACGGGGGTGCAGATGTTGTAAAGCCCCTGCGCCGTCTGGCGTCCCACATTCCAGCCGGAATGATTGATAACCCAGCTAATGAAGCCGGAACAATCAAAGCTGGTGCTTGGGGAGCTGCCGCCCCACACATAGGGATAGCCCACATACTTTTCCGCCTCGGCAATCATAGCGGCAAAGGCTTCGTCCTTTAGCGCCTCCGGGGGGATTTCATAGTAGGTCGGCTCTTTCGGGGTGGAGGCGTGGGGATAGCTGCCGTTGGGAAACAGGTCTGGCCGGTTGCCCAAAGTCTGCATATAGGCAGCATAAAAGCCCATCTGTTCCTCGGTGAGAATGTAGATGGGCAGGTGGGATAAATCAAAGTTTTCCAGCTTCACATTGCAGATGTAATAGGTGTAGGGTACTTCCACGGTGTAGGTGTTTCCCTCGCTGTCCGTCCTCGTTTCGGTGCGGTAGCGGGTTTCCGTTTCGATGGTCTGGGTCAGGATGTACTGCTTTTCAAAGAGCATGGCAAGGTCGCCCTGTACCTCCTCCAAAGTGAACACGCCGTTATGCAGCGCGGAGAGGATGGAGGTCAGCACATAGGGGTCATGCTTGATCTCGTCCAGATCGAAACGGTATTCGTCATAGCCGGGGTGCAGGCTTTCGTAGTTGTCAAGTTCGTGCTGCAAGTCTGCTTCCAGCGCAGCATAGGCGGCTTCGGCTCCCAGCATATCGCTGTCCTCGGAGAGATAGGAGGTGGCGGCAAGGCCCGTCCCGGTGCTGCCAAACATGGCGGTGCAGGATTGTAGGCCGCCCATCACCAGCAGGAGCATGAGGCCCACGCCGCCGACGAGCAGCGCCCCTTTCCAGTGCCGGGCGGCAAAGGACGCGGTCTGTCTGCTTTTCTCTGCGGCTTTCTTGGCTGCGGCAGCCGTGGTCTTGGCGGTGCTTGCCGCCCCCTGTGCGGTCTGGCCCGCCGCCCTTGCTGCCTTGGCATATTCCCGTTTGATGTGCTGTTTCTGCCAGAAGCGGGAAACGGGATTTTTGGCCGCCTGCGCCAGCTCCGGGTTGTCCCGCAGGGATTTTTGATACGCAAACTCGGCGTTGGCGGCGATGGACTTTCGCTCGGCCTTGGCTGCGGCCCGGTAGGGTTTGAGCTTATGGCGGTGGACGCCGCTGCGGATCATGCGGCCCGCCTGCCGTTCCGCCAGTTCCTCCCCCTTATGGCCGCCCTCCACGCCCACATTTTCGTGTTCTACCTCATGGATTTTTCCGTGGAGGTAAAGCCCGGCTTCCTGTATGGGGCGGCTGGCCGGGTTTGGTTTGAGCTGGGGAGGGGATTTCTCCACCTTGTCAAAATACAGCCTGCTTTTGGCCTTGCCCTTGGCCTCGTCATAAACGGTTTCCTTGGTGACGACGCGCTTTTTGGGCAGGGCTTCTTTGGCCGCTTCCAGCTTATCCGCCCGCTTTTCCGCTTTTTTGATATACGGGGCAAGCTCCGGGGAAGCCCGTTCCTCGGCGGTAAACTGCAACCGGGAAACAGGGCTGGTGGCCTGCGCCACGGTTTCCCCGGCGTCCTTGGCCGCTTTCTTTGCCCTGTGGCGGTCGTGCAGTTCGTCCGCCCGTTCCAGTATTTTTTCCGCCGCGCCCTCCGGCTGGGCGGTGTATTCCTGCTCGGCCTCCCGGCTGGACACATTGACGCTTTCGCCGGTGGTCTGGTTATCCAGCGTCAGGCCGTCGCGGGTCATGTGCTGCGTCACCTTATCGCGGGGTTTTAAGGGTTCCATATCCGATCACCTCCTTGCTGTCTGTTCCGGCAGCGCCCGGTTTCAATCTCTGCAATATAGCGTAGGATGGGGTACACCTGCGGGGGAACAACTGCGTTTCCCAAAGTCTTTAACCGCTTTGCCACATTCGCCGGCGGGTCGCTGATTAAGTACGGGATTTGCGCCGGTTCTTTGGCCCACATGGAATGTCCGTCCATCTCCGGGGGAATCCCATCAGCCATTCCACCCAGTCGGGATTCAGTTTCACATCCCCCGGCGGGCTGCCCAGCAGTTTGTAAACCGCCCATGACAGCCGCGCCGTCCATACGGTTCCGCTGGGGTTGTATTTTCGGAAGCTCCCGGTCGGGGTCATCCGCACATCGACAGTTTTCCCCACATCCCCCGTGTCGCTGGCAAGGGGCGTGGGAAGCAGCATGGCCGATGATGAAAGTTCTTTTGCGCTCATGCCATGCGCCGACGGCGACAGCAGGAAGTACGAAAACCCTAACGGCGTAGCCTGCCTGCTCCAAGTCAAAAACCGTCTTGTCGAGCCCCAGATGGATGAAGCCAGCAACATTTTCTCCAAGCACCCAAGAGGGGTGCAGTTCCCGGATAACGCGGAGCATTTCGGGCCATAAATACCGTTCGTCCTCAAATCCTCTTTGTTTCCCGGCGCTGGAAAAGGGCTGGCAGGGGAATCCCCCGGAAATAAGTGTGGTGGTTTCTCGTCCTGTTTTTTCAAAAAATGCCTCCTTTGTCACTGTGGTAATGTCCTTAAATTTTGGTACCTGCGGCCAGTGCTTTTTCAAAACTTCCATCGGGAAATCCGCCCATTCGCACTGGCATACGGTGGTAAACCCTGCGGCTTCCGCCGCAAGGTCGATCCCGCCGATCCCGGAAAACAGGCTGAAATGTGTTAAGGCGCTCATACCGTCGCCCCCTCGCCTAACCGGGTCGTCATGATCTGGTAGAGCTGGGTGTTTTTCGGGATGGGGTTCTTAAAGGGCAGGATCACATTTTCGTAAATGAGAAGCCCCTCGCCGGGTTCGGAATTGTCCACATACCGTAATTGCTGGGGCGAAATGTTCAGCCGTTCCGCAAGGATTTTCCGGTCGCCGCTGGCCTGATTGAGCAGGCAGATAAAGTCGCTGTTTTCCAAAATATTTTCAATTTCCGGGGAGGAAATCAGGTCTTTTACATTCTGCGTCGCACCTGTGGGAATCCCGCCCCACTTACGGAAACGCTTCCAAATCTCACAGGAAAAGGCCGCCGTCTGTTCCTCACGCAAAAGCAGATGGAACTCATCACAGAAATACCATGTCGCCTTGCCCTTGCTGCGGTTTTGGGTGACACGCCCCCAAATCTGGTCTTGGACAATGAGCATACCGATTTTCTTTAGCTGCTTGCCCAGCTCCTTGATGTCAAAGGCCACAATGCGGTTTTTGATGTCGATGTTGGTTCTGTGGTTGAACACATTTAGGCTGCCGGACACATACAGGTCAAGTGCCTGCGCCACCCGGTCGGCCTCCGGGATATGCTGGTCTAACAGGGCTTTGTGCAGGTCTGCAAGGATGGGCATATTTTCCGGCTTGGGGTCTGCCAGATAAGGCCGGTAGATCACCTGTACCGCCCGGTCGATCACCGTCTTTTCAATGGCTTCCAGCCCGTTTTTTCCGCCCATGACAAGCTCGCAGAACGACAGCACAAAGTCGGATTTCAAGGCCAGCGGGTTTTCATCCTCGGAGTAGTTCAGGTTGATGTCCAGCGGGTTCACATAGTTTTTGCTGGTAGGCGACAGCTTCACCACCTGCCCATGCAGCCGCTTCACAAGGGGATAATACTCGGCCTCTGGATCACAAATATACACATCGTCCGGGGTGCAGAGGAACACGCTCACAATCTCGGATTTACAGCTCATACTTTTGCCGCTTCCCGGTGTCCCCAGCTTTAGCCCGTTGGGACACCTCGCCCGTTTGCGGTCAAGCATAATCATGTTGCCGGTCTTGGCGTTGATCCCGTAATACATGGCGTCGCCGCCCTGAAAAAGCTCCTGCGTTACAAAGGGGACGAACACGGCCACGCTGGAAGTCGTCAGGGAGCGTTCAATCTGGATGTGGCTGGCCCCCAGCGGCAGGCTGCTCATAAGCCCCTGTTCCTGCTGGTAGTCCAGCCGCACAAGGGAACAGTTGTATTTCTGTGCAATACCGGCAGCCCAGAACACATCGTTTTCCAGCTTTTGCCGGGTGTCTGCGGTATTCAGCACCAAAAAGGTAAGCTGGAACATCCGTTCATTCCGGCTCTGCAAGGTCTTTAGCAGCTCCTTGGCGTCCTGCCCGTAGGTGGCAAGGTCGCTGGGAAGAATATCCATGTCGTAGCCGCTGCGGACAGCCCGTTTCTGTTCCTGAATCTTCATGGCGTCAAGGTCGGTAATCTTGCGCTTGACCGTCTTAATGGCGTCGCTCTGGTCGATGGCCTGCACATGGAGGTTCACCACAATACCGTTTTCCGTGTTGAGAAAATCGGCCAGCATTTCATCCGACAGCTCCGGGGAGAGGATTTGCAGAAAGCTCACCGCTCCGTATTTGCCGCCCAGCCCGAACATCCGGGCATTGCCGAAGCGGAACGAGGACGGGGCGATAAAGTCCTTGGTAGAAAGCCCCGATGGGGCAAGCCATTTCCAGTCAAAGGAGAACGGTTCCCCGTCCGGGTGGAAAATGCTGTGCATGACTTCTAGCCGTTCCTTGGCGTCCAGTCCCCACGCGGAGGCTCCCATGCTCTTGAAATAGCCTAAAAGGTCGGTTTCGATCCGGCGCAGTCTGGCGCGGGCCATTTTCAGGCTGTCCGCCTCAATGGTGTAGGTCATAAATTTCCGCTTCATCAGGCCGTTGTTCCCGTTCACAAGCTGGTCTTGCAAAATGTCGGAATACTCTCTGCGGATGTCGTCAAAGTCGTCCCCCTGCGCCCGGATTTCAAAGCTCTTGGCGTACTGCTTGGGGTCGATCTTGCGGTTGATAAAGGAAAACTGCACATGAATGGAGGCGTCCAGATAGTTGTAGAGGTCGCACAGGTTTTCAAAGATGGCGGTCTTGGTGTCCGCCTGTGCCAGTTGGTAGCTGATGTCCGTAAACTCAATGCACTTGGAAAAGGTGCGGGGCGTTACCCGGCACACGCCGTCCTGATACATGGCCTCATAGGGAATACTGGCCTGCGCCGAATGGGGCTTGCCGTCGCCCTTATACTTTCGGATGACAGCCTGAATCTCTTTCTTTTCGGCGCGGGTGAGCTTGACCGGCGCTTTTGCGCTCGTTTCGTTCTTTTGCTTTTTGGACAATGGCGTTGACCTCCTTTTCCATTTGGGATTGCCGCACAAGGGCGGTATAAGCGTTGTTGGTCTGGTAGGGCCGTTCCTTGGGCTGGATGAAGCAGCACTCAACGATCTGGCGCACCACCACTTCAAGGGGCTGGCCGTGTTTTTCGTAAAGCGCCAGCAGAAAGCCCGGCAGCATGGCGAACACCATAATGAGTGCCGCCGCGCTGGTCGGGACGCGGCCCCGGATCAAAAAGAAAAGCGGGACGCCAACAAGCAGCGCACCGCCAAAACAAATGAGCTGGCGTTTCGTCAGCCCGAATACTACCTTGGATTTGACCTTGGTTAAATCCTTGGGTACAGTTACATAAGCCATAAAAAGTCACCTCGTTTCTGGTACGGACAGGGAAAAAACACTGTCCACTTCGTTGCCCCACGCATCCCAGCCGGGGATTTTCTGTCTGGCAAACAGTTCTGCTCGGGGCAGGTCGCCCGCAAGCTCTATGATTTTCTCGCGGGTAATGTCTGGTTTCTTGCTGTGTTCCTCCACCGGGGAAATGATAAACTGATGGACGCTTTTGGAGTAACGCTTGGGATGGCCCCGCTTGGCAAGCAAGCAGATTTCCGCATTTCCTCTCGTCCAATAGCCCAGCCCGTAAAACCATGTGGGGCTTTTGCGGTTCAATTTCAGCCAGACAAAGGCCACGGTCTTAAAGGTGAAGCCCCACGCCTTAATCAGACGCAGCGCCTCCGGGAGCTGGGGGAAAGTTGCCCACAAAAACAAGAGGCAGTCTTTTTCCGCCAGCGTTTCCACCGGCAGGGCGCACAGCTCGTCAATGCTCATGGTGGGATAGTGATGTTCCGCCGCCCCTGTCCGTTTGCACTCATATCGCCACGGCGGGTCGGCGTAAAGGATGTTGTAGGTTTTCTTTTGTGTTTCCTCGATAGCTGGTATTCCTCCTGTCTGTTAATGTGCGGTAAATACGGCTTTCGATATGCTGCCGGTCTTGAACAGACAGAAGCAAAGCAAAACGGTATAGCCCATACAGCCCCAGATTGCGCCGGATATGTCGTCGGCGGTTCCGATCTGCTGGATCAGCACCGCATAAATCCCGACAACCACCATGATTAAAAAGGCTTGGAAGCCCAGCGCAAGCAGGGATTTCAAGTAGTTCTGGCCCATGCCACGCCACTCTGCATTGCCCAGTGTGGCAAGGGGGATCGGCCCTAATGCGGTCACGGCGTAAATTTCAATCATTCTTCCATAGGTCACAAGGAAAATGCAGATGGAAAGAATGTTCATCGTCAGCCCCACAACAAGGGTCTGGAACCACAGGCCCAGCAGCGGCCCGATGTCCATTGCTTCAAGGCGGCTTTCCAGATCGGGGAGCAGCGTGTCAAAATCAATGCTGGTATCTCCGATAATCACCCCGGCGCTCTGGTTGACGACCTGTTGGGTGGCGTCAAATACGCCCATGACGATATTCCATGTGTTCGTCACAATGAGGATGGCAAAGGCGCTTTTGAAAATCCAGCGGAAGAACATGGAGCTGTCGAAGTCGTGCATATTGTTCTTTTCCACAATCATGTCGATCAGCTCATAGCACATCACGAGGGCGAGAATGGCCGCCGCAATGGGGACGATAACCGTTTCGGACAGGTTTTGCAGCATGGAGAAAATGCCGCCGTTCCAGTCCTGCGGGGTACTGCCCACATCCGACGCGATTTCCCCGACTTTGGTATTGACTGTGTTAAACAGGCCGGACAGGTTGCCCATGATACCGTCGATCAGGATTCCTTTGATCCATTCCCCGATTAAATCACTGATCATGTGGGGACACCTCCTTTCCCGCGCCCTCCCAGATCAGAGAGGGCGCGGAGGGTTTTCTAACACACATGGGGTTATCCCAGCAGCCCGGACAGCAGAGGAACAAGTGTCATGCCGATCAGGGCAACACCACCTCCGGCGACAAGCTGTTTCATACCAAAATAGGTGTAAAACTCTGCTCGATGGCGGGCGGCGGCGTGTCAAGAAATTTATGGAATTTTTTTAGAACCGCCCCGGCGGGAACAGGTCAGGCCGTGACCTGTTCCACCTCCGGGATGGGTTTGAGATTAAAATGAATTTCAATAGAAATGTGTCGTGTCTTATCGCTGTCGATGTGTTCATGGACAACGATTTCTTTAATCAGACGGTTGAGGGTGGCAGCGTCCAGCTCCGTGATGTCGGCGTATTCCTGAATGGCGTCCACCCATTGCTTGGCGTCCACGGCAAGGCGGATTTCATCAGCCAGCTTCCTGCGCCCCTGTTCAACCCGTTCCTTTAGTTCAGCCTGTTCCTTCTGCGTCTTATCCAGCATGAGATTGAAGTTTGCTTCGCTGATACGTCCGGCAACCATGTCCTCATAGAGCCGCAGCACCATTTTTTCCAGTACCTCAATCCGTTCCTCGTGCTTCGTCAGGGAACGCTCCAACGCTTCCCGCTGGCCTTTCTGCTCGGCTTCACAGGTGTTGGTAAGCCGTCCGGCAACAGCTTCCCCGTCCATCAGGGCGGCCTTCGCACATTCCCGGATTTTGTTCAGCACAAGGCGGTAAAGGGTTTCGTACTCCACACGGTGCTGGGTACAGTGCTGTTTCCCATAGGCATTATAGGTCTTACAGGAATAAATCTGCTTCGGGTGCTTGTCGTTGGTGTAGCGGATAGTCAGTGATTTCCCACACTCGCCACATTTGAGAAGCCCCGCAAACAGGCTGATTTCCCCGGTCTGGCGGGAACGCTGCCGGGATTTCAGCTTGTCCTGCACGATGTCAAAGCTCTTGCGGTCAACAATCGGCTCATGCCGTTCCTCCACCACAATCCAGTCCTGCGGCTTTTTTTCCCCGATGGTGCCGATTTTGAAGCGGTAGTCCTTCTTCTGGGAAGCGATAGCCCCGGTATAGACGGGATTCATCAGGATGTCCTTGATTACCGAAAAATCCCACATATACCGCCCGTTTACCGGGTCTTTCTTTTCCCATTTAGTGCGGACATTGCGGAAGCCCCGTTCCCGGTTCCACCATGTAGGGCAAGGCACCTTCTGTTCTTCCAGCCTGCGCCGGATAAAGTTCGGGCCGTGTCCTTCCAGCGCCCAGCGGAAGATTTGCCGGACAATGGGGGCGGTTTCCTCGTCCACCAGCAGATGGTTTTTGTCCTCCGGGTCTTTCTGATACCCGAAAGGGGCGATACAGCCGGTAAACTGGCCTTGCTGGGCTTTCAGAAGGTAAGAGGAATGTACCTTCTTGGAAATATCCTTGCTGTACATCTCGTTGAGGATGTTCTTGAACGGCGCAATGTCGTTATTCTCCCGCATGGTGTCGATACCGTCATTCATGGCGATATAGCGGACGCCGTGGCGGGGAAAGAAGTCCTCAATGAGTGTGCCGGTCTGCAAATAATTTCTGCCCAACCTCGATAAATCTTTCGTTATGACAAGGTTTATCTGCCTGCGCTCGATGGCTTTGAGCATCCGTTTCAGGTCGGGGCGCTCCATGTTCAGCCCCGTGTAGCCATCGTCCTGA
>ERZ827498.286-NODE-286-length-71345-cov-6.517422_pt1 | contig 71345 bp, 60 predicted proteins | sample MGYA00519865_ERZ827498 | MGnify/ENA primary metagenome ERZ827498 (study PRJEB31778, sample SAMEA3449328) | human gut metagenome | biome: human gut; feature: human-associated habitat; material: faeces | place: United Kingdom | collected 2010/2012 ...
CCCCGCACCATCCATTCCGTTTCCGTCGGGTGAGCTACCGGTCCGCGCCGAGCAGCTCCTTCAGATACTGCCCCGTATAGCTGCCCTCGGTACGGGCAACATCCTCCGGCGTACCGGACGCTATCACCCGACCGCCCCCGGCTCCCCCTTCGGGACCGATGTCGATGATGTGGTCCGCCGTCTTCACCACATCGAGATTATGCTCTATCACGATGACCGTATTGCCCCGTTCCACCAGTTTGTTGATAACCTCCAGCAACTGACGCACGTCTTCGAAATGCAGCCCCGTCGTGGGTTCGTCAAGGATATAAAGGGTACGACCCGTATCGCGTTTGGCCAGTTCGCTCGCCAGCTTGATACGCTGGCTCTCGCCGCCCGACAGCGTGGTACACGGCTGTCCCAGCTTGAGATAGCCGAGTCCCACCTCTTGAATCGCACGCAGTTTCGTATAGATACCGGGAATATGCTCAAAAAATTCGACGGCCATGTTCACGGTCATGTCGAGCACGTCATTGATGCTTTTCCCCTTGTATTTCACCTCGAGCGTCTCCCGGTTGTAACGTTTCCCGCCGCACGCCTTGCACGTCACGTAAACATCGGGCAGGAAGTTCATTTCAATCGTCTGTACTCCGGCTCCCTTGCACTCTTCGCAGCGTCCCCCCTTCACATTGAAGGAGAAACGTCCCGCCTTGAAACCGCGTGCCTGCGCATCGGGAGTGGCCTCGAAGAGTTTGCGTATATCACCGAAAACATTGGAGTAGGTGGCCGGATTGCTCCGCGGGGTACGTCCTATCGGGGATTGGTCCACGACGACCAGCTTGTCGATATGCTCCAGCCCCTCGATGGAGTCGTATTCGAGCGGCTGGTCGAACGAACGGTAGAGCCGACGGCTGATGGCCGGACGCAGCGTATCGTTCACGATGGTGGACTTGCCGCTGCCGCTGACACCCGTCACGCATATCAGTTCGCCGAGCGGGAACTCGACCGTAACGTTTTTCAGGTTGTTGCCCCGCGCCCCTCTCAGTACGATACGGTTCCCGTTGCCTGCGCGTCTTCTGGAGGGCACTTCGATGCGGCATTCACCGTTCAGGTACCGGGCGGTGATGCTGTCGGACTTCATAATCTCCTCCGGAGTACCCTGCGCCACGATATAGCCGCCTTTCCGCCCGGCAAGCGGCCCGACGTCGATGATATGGTCGGCACTGCGTATCATCTCCTCGTCGTGCTCCACTACGATGACCGAATTGCCAGCGTCCCGGAGCTCCTGAAGGCTTCGGATGAGTTTGCGGTTGTCCCGCTGATGGAGCCCGATGCTCGGCTCGTCCAGAATATAGAGAACGTTCACCAACTTGGAACCTATCTGTGTGGCGAGCCGGATACGCTGGCTCTCGCCGCCCGATAGCGACCGCGACGAACGCGCGAGGGAAAGGTACCCCAATCCCACGTCGATAAGGAAACCGAGCCGCTCGCGTATCTCCTTGAGTATCTCGCGGGCAATGGTCAGCTCCCGTTCGGTCAGCTGCGCAGGCACATCGTCCACCCAGCGCGCGAACTCCTCGATACTCATGGCCGACACTTCGGCAATATTCTTGCCCGCGATACGGAAATGCAGCGCTTCGTCTTTCAGACGTGTTCCGCCGCACACTTCGCACGGACGGCGGACAATGAACTGTCCGGCCCATTTGTTACCCCTGCCGCCGGCCGCATCGTCATCGAGCCGGGAGATGTATTCACCGATACCCTCCCAGCCCACCATACGCGTCCCGCCGTAAGAGGCGAACTCCTGCATATTGATTTTCAACGGTTCCGAGTCGCCGTTCAGGATGGCATTGATACCCTCTTCCGATATGTTCCGTATGGGTTCCTCCAGCGTGAAACCGTAACGGTGCCCCAATGCGGTAAGAATGGCGAACAGCATGTTGTTGGCATACCTGCCGAACGGTTCGATGCCTCCGGCCTTGATGGACTTGCGGGGGTCGGGAATCACTTTTTCCCGGTCGAATACCGCCACCTCGCCCAGGCCGCCGCAATGCGGACAAGCCCCCTGCGGCGAATTGAAGGAGAAGGTGTGCGGTGCAGGGTCGTTGAACGCCACTCCGCTGGTCGGACACATGAGATGACGGCTGTAATAACGCGACGTGTCCCGCTCGTAATCGTACAAGGATATCGTCCCCTTCCCCTGACGCATCGCCTCCTGCAGGCTCTTCATCAGACGCTCCCGCACTCCGTCGTTCACCACAAGACGGTCTACGACGAGGTCTATGTTATGCACCTTGTAACGGTCGAGATGCATGCCGGGCGTGATTTCCCGTATCTCTCCGTCCACACGGGCATAAATGTACCCTTTTTTGGCAAAAGCTTCGAACAGTTCCCGGTAATGCCCCTTGCGGCCGGCCACGACCGGAGCCAGCAGCGCCACTTTCCGGCCGGAGTAACCGTCCATAATCAGGTCGGCTATCTGCGCGTCGGTGTAGTGCACCATCTCCTCGCCCGTCACGGGCGAATAGGCCCGTGCAGCCCGTGCATAGAGCAGACGCAGAAAGTCGTTGATTTCGGTCACCGTCCCCACCGTCGAGCGGGGATTTTTGTTGGTGGTCTTCTGCTCGATGGCCACTACAGGACTGAGCCCCGTTATCTTGTCCACGTCGGGACGCTCCATGGCTCCGACGAACTGCCGCGCATAGGCCGACAACGTTTCCATATAACGCCGCTGCCCCTCGGCATAGATGGTGTCGAATGCGAGCGACGACTTGCCCGACCCGGACAGGCCGGTTATCACCACCAGTTTCCCGCGCGGAATATCGACGTCTATATCCTTCAGATTGTTGGCCCTCGCTCCGAGGACCGATATCATATCGTTTTCCTTCACTTCACAGCTCTCCGTTGCGCCCGCGGCCCGTTCCCTACCGCGCAGCCCTGAAATTTCTGCCGGGCACCTTGACCTTCAGGATGCGACCCTCCTTGTTGTCGTACACATAATCGCGCATCCACGGATTGAGCAACCGCAGCATCTTATAGTTCGTCCCGTAACGGCCTGCCACCTCCGGCCACTTGATGTCGCGTCCGCTCACCTCCACCGTCCGGTAATCGTCCAGCGGCCCGTAGTAATCGTCCCCACGCAGTCGGAACCCGTATGCTTCCGGGTCGGACCCCACGATTTTGAGGGAGAGGATGCGATAAAGGTACCGCATGGTCTCCTGCGGCAGAAAAGTATCGTAATAGTTTTCCGTTCCCTGAATCTCCATGCGGCGGCTCACCCCTGCATTGCCGGCGTTGTAGGCCGCCGCCGCGAGCGTCCAACTGCCGAACCGTTCATAGGCATCGCGCAGGTATGCACAGGCCGCCTCGGTCGATTTCTCGATGTCGTACCGTTCGTCTACCTGAGACCCGACGGCCAATCCGTACTCTCTACCCGTCTTGGGCATGAACTGCCACAGCCCCGCCGCCCCGGCCGGTGAAACCGTTTCCGGATTCAGAGCACTCTCGGCCATGCACAGATATTTGAAATCGTCCGGAATCCCGTTCCTCTCCAATATCGGTTCGATGACGCTGAAGTAGCGCTTCATGTTCAGCAGCGTCCGGAACGTACCGGAATGCATGTACGAGGTCACGAGCAGTTCCCGCTGAAGAGCCTCCCGGACGTCGAAATACTCCAGCGGCACCTCTTCGCCCGCAAAATCCAGCTTCTCGGGCAACGCCGGCAGAGCGATAGCAGAAAACTCCTCTCCCCCCGCCGAGACCTGCGAATAGGAGGGCTGCGAACACCCCGCGAGCAGAACCGCGCATGTCGCCGCATACAAGGTCAATCTTTTCATCGGAATCCCATTGATAAATTAAACGTGTAAAGATACGATTTTATTTCCGCAACTCTTCTGCCGCAACAGTCGGCCGAAGGAAAACGGAACGCGCTACACCGTCAGCGTAAAACGGTCGGCATCCTCCCATGCCCGGAAACGTTCTCGGTAGGCATCGAGCCGCTCGTGGTCGAGTTCGGTACGAATAACGCCCGCTTCGCCCTCCGCCAGCCTGCCCATGACATTGCCGAAGAAATCCACTGCGACGGAATGGCCGTCATAAAAAGCCGACGGGTCGCTGCCCACCCGGTTGATGCCGAGCACGTAGCACTGATTCTCGATGGCCCGCGCCCGAAGCAAGGCATCCCACGCCCCTATCCGGGCCTGCGGCCAGGATGCCGCATAGACAGCCACGTCATAATCCGACCGAGCGCGGCTCCACACGGGGAAACGAAGGTCGTAGCACACCATCGGCAGGATACGGAAACCCTTGTATTCCAATACGACCCTGACGCATCCGGGAGCATACAGCGTATCTTCGCCGCTGAACGAAAAAAGGTGCCGTTTGTCGTACCAATCGATACGCCCGTCCGGAAAGGCGAACACGAACCGGTTGTAGGGCCGTTCTCTGCCGTCACCTATGATAAGGCTTCCGGCCAGGGCGATACCCGTTTCGGCTGCCGTACAACGCATCCACTCCACCGAAGGCCCCTCCATCGGTTCGGCCAGAGCGGTGTCTGCAGCCATGAATCCCGTGGTGAACATCTCCGGCAGAAAGGCAATATCCGTATCGTGCAGGGCACGTACCAACCGCCCGGCTACGGCCCGATTGGCCGCAGGCTTTCCCCACTCGATATCCATCTGAAGCAATGCTGCCCGCAATACCATCTCCATGAGTTTTCCGCAAAAGTAGGGATTTATGACGACATTGACACCGCCAGGTCCACGATACACCATTCAACTGCGACAAATAAAAATCCTCCGGTATGCGGAAATGCGGGGATTCCGGCTTAACTTTGCAAGAGATAAATCTTCAATCATGCTGCAGGCGGGAAGCTACCACACACTGACGGTAAACAGAATATCCGATTACGGACTCTACCTCGCGGACGAGGAAGGCAACGAAGTGCTGCTTCCCAACCGCTACGTGTCGCTCACTGACCGAATTGGCGACACGAAAGAGGTGTTCGTCTATCACGATACCGAAAACCGGCTGACCGCCACGACCGAACGCCCCTATGCAGCTGCGGGCGAAACGGCTTTTCTCGAAGTGGTGGACAAGAACCTGCACGGCGCATTCCTCGCATGGGGAATAACGGCCAAGGACCTCTTCGTACCCAACTCCAACCAGTCCTTCCGAATGGAACCGGGCAAGCGATACGTGGTATTCGTCTACCGCGACAACCTTTCGGGTCGGGTAGTCGCCACCACGAAACTCAACGGCTTCATCTCCAACGAATCCGTTTCCGTCCGTCCACGGCAGCGGGTGGATATCCTGGTGGCCCGCCGCATTCCGGTCGGTTACCGGGTCGTCGTCGAAAACCGCCATTGGGGCGTATTGTACGACAACCAACTGTTCCGCCCGATACACATCGGCGACAGACTCGAAGGATATGTGAACCGCATCACGGAGGAGGGCCGAATCGACATCAGCCTGCAACGGCAGGGATTCGATGAGGTGAAGGATGCGGCCCGCCGGCTCGCACTCCTCATTGACGAAGCGGGAGGCACCCTCCCCCTGCACGACAAAAGTTCCCCGGAAGAGGTGGCCGCCGTCACGGGCATGAGCAAAAAGGTGTTCAAGCGGGCGCTCGGCCACCTGCTGAGCCACGGAGCGGTGTATACAGAGGATGGAACGATAAAGGCAATAAAAAAGAAAGGGTGACACAATGGCCATACAGAGCGCAGAGCGGGTATCTCAAACGGATGCATCCGACAACTACGTTTTCCAGCGTTCCATGCTGGCCTACTGCAAGGCAGCGGAAATAGTCCACGGCAACGTACTGGAAATAGGAACCGGAAGCGGATACGGCGTATCCGTCATTGCACCGCATGCCGACAGATTCACCACCATAGATAAGACACCTCCCCCGGCCGGCATCCTGCCGGAAGGCGGCAATGTCGAGTTCTGCCGGATGAAGGCGCCTCCCCTAAAGGGAATACAGTCGGGCTGCATGGATTTCGTTCTCTGCTTTCAGGTTATCGAACACATCAGGGACGACTTCGGTACAATAAACGAAATCCGGCGGGTACTCCGACCGGGCGGCAAACTGATAATCACGACTCCCAACAAGGAGATGTCGCTCACGCGCAATCCGTGGCATCTGCGGGAGTACACCGTAGACGAATTCAAGGGACTCATCGGCTGCTACTTCGACGATTACGAGCCGCTCGGCATATACGGCAACGGAAAAGTCATGCAATATTACGAGAACAACCGACAGTCGGTGGAACGCATCATGAAGTTCGACATTCTCAAATTGCAGCAGCACCTGCCCCGATGGATGCTCCGCCTGCCGTACGACATCATGAACCGGCTGAACCGTCGGAAACTCTTGAAAGCCGACCACGAACTGACGAGTTCCATCTGCACCAGTGACTATTTTCTCAAGAAAGCCGACGACAAATGTTTCGACATGTTTTTCGTCGCCACGAAATAACGGCACGGATGCCTGTCCGCAGGAAAAGCACGGCCGGATAAGTGAACTTATCCGGCCGTGCTGCATATCGTCTGTAACGGACGACGGCTACTTCTGCGGCTGAGGCAGGTCCGTCGGGTCTTTCATAATCATATTCTTATCTACGCGGATGTGGACGTTGTTGTCGATTTCCATCAGTACGTAAGCCTCCTTCACCTCCTTTATCTTGCCGTAAATACCGCCGGCGGTGATGACTTTCTGCCCCACCTCGAGCGAATTGCGGAAATTGTTCAGCTCTTTCTGCCGTTTCTGCTGCGGACGTATCATAAAGAACCACATCACGACAAATATCAGAACCATCATTATGATGAAACTGAGACCGCTGCCTCCCTGTGCGGCAGCCTGCTGCAAATAAATCATGTTTAAACTCATCGTCGTATCCTTACTATATTAAAATGTTGTTCTGCAAATGTAAGCCTTTTCAGTGAAATTACAAGACGGAACGTCTGTTTTTCCCTATTCGATGACTGCCTCCAGATAGAATACCAGCGGTTCGCGACGTAACGTGGTAGTCAGCGCCACCCTCTTCAGCAGGTATCCCCGGTAGCCGCGCGAATCGAACGATACACCGAGCGGCGCATACTCACCAGGCGCAACGGGCCGGCGGTCGTATTCGGACACGATACATCCGCAATCGGACTCCGCACTGCTGACGACGAACGGTACATTGCCGCTATTCTTCACGGAAAACTCCTTCACGATGCGTTCTCCTTCCCGAAGCCTGCCCAAATCGAACGTATCCCTGCGGAGGGAGAGAATGGACGAATCGGAGACTTCCAGCACCGTACCCGGAAGATGAGTCGCAGCTCCACGAGAACGGCAGGAGAAACAGCAGGCCGCAAGGCCTCCGGCTAAAAGCAATGCCATGTATCTCCTCCCCACTTTCATCGCGCCGCTGTCCGCTCACTCCATCAGCCCGCGGCCGGTTTTGTTTATCTTTCCCTCGCTGCGGAGCGACTCGACAATCCGGTCGAGCACGCCGTTGATGAAGAGACTACTGCCCGGCGTACTGTAATATTTGGCTATTTCGATATACTCGTCCAGCGTCACTTTGACCGGTATGGAATCAAATCCGACAATCTCGGCCACGGCACATGCGAGGATGATGTTGTCGAGGAACGCAATACGCTCCACATCCCAGTTGGTAGTAAACTTCTCGATATACTCCTGATACTCGTCGAAATGCACGACCGTCTTGCGGAACAGCTCTTTCGTGAAGGAAAGGTCGTCCTCGCTCTTATACTCACGCCGGATGGGCAGGTCGTCCTGCTTCTCCCGGCAGTTCTCCAGGGTACGTACCACCATGATAAGGGCGAAATCTATGTCGTCGCACCACAGGATGGACTGCTCCTCCACGACAGACTCCAACATATCGTTGTTCTGTACCGTCTCGATGTAGAAGTCTTCCACCACGGTCCGGTCGCTTGCATAACCGTGGGTCGGCAACTGCATGTAACGCTTGTAGTATTCGCTTTCGGACATCAGGGTGTAGAGGTGTTTAATGAGCTCCGGATACTGGTTCCACCCCAGCGCCGCTTTTTCAAGCCGTGCATTGAGCGCCGCGCTCTCTTCTATCTGGGCTATCACCCCGTTCTCGACGAAACTCAGATTCGGATGCAGGTCGGAATAGGTGGGCAGCTTCTTGTTGCGCCCGAGCTCAATCCGCTCCTCCGCATAGACCTTCACGTCCGCCACGAGACGGAGCATCTGAAAATAAAGGTCATAGGCCTTGTCTATGCTGCCGACGAGATTTTTCTCCGACGTTATCATGGAGTCGCATCCCGACTTGAAATGCGAATAAAGGGCCTTTATAACTTTTATCCTCAGGAACCTGCGGCTGAACATATCTCTATCGTGGTTTCGTTTAGCGTCGGCAAAGATAATCATTTTTCCATGCAACGGATAAATAACCGCCGTCGATAAGACGTTTTGTGGACAAGAGGCTATCTTTGCGTAAAATTAGACGGACATATGGAATACGACCTCATCATAATCGGCGGCGGGGCTGCCGGACTCATGGCGGCAGGTACCGCCGCCTCGGCCGGAGCGAAAGTAGTCCTGCTGGAAAAGATGGAGAAACCCGCACGCAAAGTACGCATCACGGGCAAGGGACGCTGCAACCTGACGAATATCAGACCCGCCGAAGAGTTCCTCGCAAAGATACAGGCCAACCGGGAGTTCTTCGCCCCTGCCTATGCGGAGTTCGACAACAGGGCACTCGTAAAATTCTTCGAGAGGCTCGGGGTACGGCTCTCCACCGAACAGGGCGGACGCGTATTCCCCAAAAGCGGCAAGGCATGGGATATCGCCGAAGCACTCGTGGAGTGGTGTCGGGAGGCGGGCGTGGAGATAATCTGTCATGCGGCCGTCTGCGAGATACTGCTGCTCGGCAACCGGGTGCGCGGCGTCAATTACAAGACGAAAAAGGGATTCCTCCGACGGGCGGAAGCCCCGGCCATCGTTCTCTGTACGGGAGGCGCCTCCTACCCGGCCACAGGTTCCACGGGTGACGGATACGCTCTGGCCCATGCCCTCGGGCATACCATCGAACCCGTCCGGCCGTCGCTCGTCCCGCTGGAGACCTCCATGCCCGACCGGGAGTTTCTGTACGGACTGCATCTGCGGAACATATCCGCCAAACTTCTTCTGGACGGAACGGCCGTCGCAGAGGAGTTCGGGGAGATGTCCTTTTCGCCGCGCGGCGTAGAGGGGGCCGTCGTACTGCGCATGAGCCGGACAGCCGTAGATGCCCTGATAGAGGGGCACCGGGTAGAGCTGTCTGTCGACCTCAAACCGGCGCTGGACGAGGCCACCCTGCGTGAACGTATCGGACGGGAGACCGGCGAGCTCGGTCCGGAAGCCCCGATGGCCGACCTGCTGCGCCGGCTCGTCCCGAAAGAACTGGTGATGCCGATAGCCAAAGCCGTCGGCGGACATCCGAAACGGCTTCTTCGGCAGGCCGCTCCGGAGATGGCGGAAACATTGATAAGGACACTGAAGGATTTCCGCATTCCTGTCAGCGACTACCGCCCGTTCGAAGAGGCCATAGTCACCGCAGGTGGCATAACGGTCAGTGAAGTCAATCCCGCCACGATGGAGTCGAAGCTGGTACGGGGATTGTATTTCGCAGGAGAAGTGCTCGACCTCGACGCCAACACCGGCGGTTACAACCTCCAGATAGCCTTCTCCACAGGCCGTCTGGCCGGCCGGCTTAAACACGAGGAATAGATGCCAGGAGCGAGAGACTACATCTTCAACGCTTTCATGCACGCAGCCTCCTGTTGCCGGCTACGCCATTTCCGGGGACATGGCGTTCACTCGCCTTTTGCCTACGGTTTGGTTCGGAATATCTACATGAAACGCCGGCACCTCCCTGCAAAAGGCAGCGTCTATTCGGCTCTCAGGGAACATGGCGGTACCGTACGGCAGGCCAGCCTGATACAGGCTCTATACGACTATCTGGCATGCCGGCAATGCTGCATAGACGCAGAACCTGTCGCGGAAAGCCCCGCAAGGGAAGACGGAGGAAGTATGGAGGTTTTCACGACGGCGACGACCGTCGGCAACGAAACGCTGCCCGCCCCCGGGCACATCGTCTGCCTGCTCTCTCCTGCCAAAGGAAAAGCTCGTTACCGCGGGTGTATGAAGGCGGTAAGCAACCACAGAGGAATGAGCATCGATTGTCGGACAGTCATCTTTCTTTTCGGTTCCGACGGCCTGAACAATGAACACATAAAACTCTGAAACGATGAAAATATATACCAAAGGCGGCGACCAAGGGAGTACCTCCCTCATCGGCGGAGAACGCGTCCCGAAATACGACGTCCGGGTGGAGGCCTACGGTTCCATCGACGAACTCTCCGCCCAGACGGCCATGCTCCGGGACATGTTGAACGGTGAGGACGTTACACAGTTCGACGACGACCTGATTGTCATATCGAGACTGCTGATGCACACCGAATCGCTGATGGCCCTTGGGCATGGCAGCGAAGATAAGGTAAAAGACCTCAACGGCGCTGACATCGGATTTCTCGAAAAACGAATCGACGAAATCAGCGCCGTCCTGCCGCCGATAGAGCGGTTCACCCTGCCGGGCGGACACATCGTCGTATCGCAGGCCCACATCTGCCGTACCGTCTGCCGCAGGGCCGAACGCCAGGCCTGTCGCGCTGCCGCGCAGTACCCCGTCTCTTCCAATGCGCTCATGTTCCTGAACAGACTGTCGGACTACTTTTACGTACTCGGACGAAGACTCGCCATGCTCCTCGGCGCAGAGGAAATCCTGTGGGAACCCTGAAGGCCGGCGACAAATGCCCTCTTTACCGGACAGACGCGCAATAAGCCTCCGGGCAAATACGTTACGATAAGGCATAAGACAAAAGCCAAGAAAATCAGTGCCCATTGATGAGAGGGAGTTGCATATTGGAAATTTTTTTATACATTCGCATCCTTGTAGGATTGAGTGACAACTTAAATACAGGCAAATTATGTATTGGACATTAGAACTCGCATCCAAATTGGAAGATGCGCCGTGGCCTGCCACAAAAGACGAATTGATAGATTACGCGGTCCGTTCCGGCGCTCCGCTTGAAGTCATAGAGAACCTGAACGAGATTGAGGACGAGGGCGACATCTACGAAAGCATCGAAGACATCTGGCCTGACTACCCCAGCAAAGACGACTTCTTCTTTAACGAGGAGGAATATTGACGCTCTTCGAATAGACTAAACGATTAAATATCAGCGCGATAAACAATGAAAATTTGTTTGTCGCGCTGGTGTTTTATGGCCTCAAATGGTGCGGTTTGTTTGTCCAATATTATCCATCCAGTCAAAAACCTGACAGTTGCAAGCGGTATTTTAACTGCCTAGAAAGTTTGATACCCATTGCTGGACATCTTTCCAGATTGACATTAGCTAATATGACAGACCAATGGCTAAAATGGTCGCTCCTATTCGGGCAATACCAGCGGAATATCGGGATAGAGTGCTTCGCAGGGTTGCATCGGCTCCAGCGTTTGCGGGCGGCTGGCCGTGCGGAGGAAACTCCAGAAGTCCGTGGGAAAGTGCACGACTTGTCCCACATGGGAGCGAAGTGTGGTCAACACCACGCGGCCGTCGCTCAGCCGTCCGATGTGTTCGAGCCGTTCGCTGCCGAACATCCCGGGACGGATGTGCAGCACCTCGCCGGTCGTGCGGTTCCAAAGCCGGGCGAAATCCAGTCGCATCGAATCGCAAGTTCCTTTGATCAGCACCCAGTCGTCTCCAAACGGGAGGAGGTTCGACCAGGGATCTACATTCTGCATCCGGGTAGTCCGGCAGCGGCGCGTATCGACGTCGAGTTCCAATAGTCGGGCGACCAGTTCCCGGTCCGAGAAGCCGCACATCACCAGTCGGCCGGTTCCGGGGACAGGGATGGAGCCGTTGAACCCGTCGCCGCTCAATATGTGGAAGCCCAGCGGTGAGAGCGAGCCGTTTTCGAAACAATAGGTCTCTTCGTCGTGTGCAAGGAGGATGCGTCCGAGTCCGTCGCAGGCGAACCTGCAAGGGTGCTGCGCCTTGGGCAGAGGGAAACGCTGGACGCGCTCCACTCCCTGCGGATTCATCGTGAGGATCGTGGCGCTCTGCCGGTCGCCAAAGCAGAGGCAGCGGTCGAACCATCGGGGGCGCTGGTCGAGGAAAAGAAAGGGCGACTCCTGTTTCGGCAGGTCGCACAGCCGCTTCCAGCTGTTCGCTTCCAGGGGATTCTTGCCCCCGAGGAGCATCCAGCACTGCATGGGCGGAATGTAGTAAAACGCCGCATAGAAATCCATCTCCGATGAGTAGGTCAGGCAGCAAAACCTGTTCCAGCGCACCTTGACCGGTTGCAACGGACGCTGGCGGAGGTCGGCGACGAAATTTCCCTGCCACTCCTCCGTGTCGCGGCTTTTCCACCGTCCGCTGCAGAAGTCGCCGGCCAGCGAGTCGAGCATGTAGTCGGCGTCATCGGGCCATGGCACCTCTTCGCAGGGCATCGTGCGCCCGGGGGCGATTTCGCGGGCCGGAGTGCCCGGTGCGCGTCCCGGCTGCTTCAACTGCCGACAATATTGACCCGACTTCCGGCAGGCCATCTCGAAATTTGCGGCTTCTACCTCGGGAAGTAACGTAAGGAGGTATATCTCGTCGCCGTCGAGGTCGTAGAGCCGGTATCCGTGGCAGGTCAGCTCCTGTCCGAGAGCGGCCATACCCTCCTCGTGCGGGCGGCAGGCATATTGTACCCCGATCTCGTCGAAACGGGCGTCGTGCAGCGCCGAAATCCCCTCGCCCCATTTTTTTCGCATCTCGGTCAGCGAGTCGTTCACATCGCCGTCGTATTTGAGCAGGTCCAGCGCCTCCTCCACGGCCCGTTCGACCTCCGGGGATTGGCTCCCACCGGCCGACATGCTGTCCGGATCGTCCGCCTCCTTCGGCTGCCCCAACACCTCCACGTCTGCCTGCCCGGCCTCCGAAAGTTTGCGCCCGAGCTGATTCTCGAGCATCTGAAACACCTTCACATGGGCATTCCGAATTCCCTGACTCGTGTAGACCATCACGGGTTTGCGCACCAGCCGGATGCCGAACCCTTCGAGCGCGTCGAACAGCTCCGGGAGCTGCAGCGGCGTAAACATCCGGTGCTGCATCATGGGGCGGTCGTCGATGAACAGATCGCCGTGGCCTTCGTTCCACAGGCCGCGCGTCGTGTTGTCGTCGTTGCGGAGCGAGATCTCGAAGCTGTTGTGCTGGCGGCAACTGCCGTAGAGACTGCGGGGGCTGTTCAGCCGGAACGTCAGCACCACGCGCCTGCGCCGCTCCTCCTTCGGGGCCGCCGGATCGGCATAGGGCTCACCGTCGGAGGAGAACTGCATAATGACCTCCCATTCGTATGACTCGGGCCACGAAATCCCGGCGGCCTCCAGCCACCGGAAGGCCTCGAGCTGGTGCGTAACGGTGTCGTAGAAGCCTTCGATCCGGCCTCTGAGTTCCTGCAGGTGGGGAAATGGAAATCCCTCCAGCAGGCGCACGATGCGCCGCAGCAGGTACAGCTCCGCGGGATCCTCGACCATCAGCATGCGCGCCAGCACGAGCAGATAACGCACGGCCTCCGGCTCTGCCGAAAGGGCGAGAAGTGCCACGCAGTACCAGAACCCCACGATGTCGTAATCCTTCGGAAGGCCCGTCGTGCGTTGGCGTTCGCGCTCCTCGGGCGAGGTCGGGAGGATGGCGTAGTTGTCGAGCGTCGCCGCGACGGCCCGTACCACCTCCGCGTCGGCGGCAAACGGCTCCATGCGCAGCACCTCCTTGAGATTGAGCGGCGCGTGGATGAATGATCCGAGTTTGCGGTTGAGTACGTCGATCTTTTCGGCCGTCCCGGGAGTGCATCCGGGCAGCGGGGTGATTTGCAGCGGTGTCATGGTATCGGGCTTACATCGGTGAATGAATGGGTATCTTTTTCCCGCGCTGCGATTGCCTCCGTCACCCGGCGGATATTCCGACGGGTATATCCGAACGAGACGATCGAACTGCGCTTGCCGAGATCATTGATGCTGTTGATCCAGATGCCGCCGCTATCGTGTGCGACGAAGATCTGTTCACCCCACGTGGCGCTCCACCATGCGGGATGGGTGTGTGCGACAAAAAAATCCCGGTCCATGTGGTCGATCGTCCAGTCGTACTGCTCGGCCAGCTCCCGAAGCAAAGCGTCGATCCGCTCCGGCAGCAGCACCGTTTTTCTCCAGCGGAAGAAAAGCCTGCGGTATTGGAGGCGGAAGAGGACGAAAGCCACCGGGACGCAGACACCCGAGGTCCAGAGAAGCGCGCTGGCCGAGATAGACACCATACCCGTGAGGGTGATGATGACCATGAAGAGCGGAAGATAGAGGAGCATGATTGGAAGCAGATAATGGGCCCAGACCCCCTCGGCGTTGAGCGGCAGCCTGCGGTGTCGCCGAATGAAGCCAGCCGTATCGACTCGGGCTTCGTTGCGGCATCCAATCCGAATGAATACTTCAACGAGGAGCAGGCAACCGATTCCCGCCACCCATAAAAAAAAGGTGGGAATGGCATTTAGCTCCGGTGCTCCGACCTGGATTGTCAGCACGCCGTCGTAGGCCACCCCATCGAACGAGAGGTCCCGGCAGCGAAGCCGGTACTCGCCCTTTTTGGCGGGAGAGAAGCGATAGAAGTGCCGGCAGATGCGTGTGGTTTTGCCATCGCTCCAGGATCCGCTACTGGCACTCCGAATCCATGCCAGGGGTGTCCCCTCCTCCGTGACGATGGTCGGGGTTCGGTCGGTATATTGGTTGCTGGAGAGCACAATCTCGTAGTCGCCCCGAGCCCGCGGCCGTCCGACCTCGATCGAGAGGCAGCAGTGCACGGTGTCGCATTCCGGTGTGGCGGCGTGGAGCAGGACCGCCCGGGCGGCATTGCTTGGGGCAACGTCGAAGGCGGAATGGTTGTCCGCCTGAATCTCTTTACCCCGAGCGCTCCATATAGGAATTGTCAGCGCAAGCAGTAGTACGAATCCGCACCGAATAACTCTTTCCATATCACTCGACGGCAGTTTCGAAGGGTGAACGATCGAGCAGGGCCTCCTCGGGAATCTCGGCCGACCGGGGCCAGTAAAACTCATCCTCCGTATCATCAATCCAGAAGAGCGGCAGCATCAGGGGCAGATACTGGAACAGGTGGCGGCCGTCGGTCAGGCTGGCGAAGACCACAATGAAGGTATTCATCCGCATGCGCTCGTCCCAGGTAAAGCGCCACGAGAGATAGAGGTTCTGCATCCGTCCGGGACGGGTTGCCACATCCACGTCTCCCTTTTCATCGGGCATGAAATGGCCCGAGTCGAGCGACAGTTCGCCCAGTTCCATGATGCCCTCCGGGGCTTGAAGGACGCACATCGCCTTGAAACACTCTTCGCGGCGGATTGAGCGGTGGGGAATGGTCGCGCGAACCACCACCCAAACCGAATCGGCGTGCCGAATGGCGTGTTCGACCTCGAAGCGTACCTGCGGACGTTCGAGGGGTTTCAGACGGCGGTTCACCACCTCGGCGTCCCGATACAACCAGGTCGATTCGGAAGCCACGAAGGTCGGGTCGAGCTCGGCGGATTTACGGGTGCTTGCGCAGCCTGTGGCAGCGAGCAGAAGGATAAATGCGATCAGATACTTGATTTTCATGGTTTTTGTTTTTATGTGTAGCGGGCCAGCAGCCAAATAACCACTCCGACAACGAGGGCCACGGCGAGAAAGCGTACAAGGGAACGTCGGATAGAGGGCTCCTCTTCGGGGCGGCAGCGGAACATTCGGGCCAGCTCCTCGAAACTCCGGCAACCGTAGACTACCTGCCGGAAGTCGGCGGCATTGCGCCAGCACGCCTCCCGGAACCACTCTGACTGGGGGTATTCACGGGCGATCCACGCCTGCAACTCCGGGAGCGGACAACGGCGAACCTCCTCTTCGAAGTCGGTGTCGTAGCGGACGATGCGTCGCTCCGCCAGGCCGATGCGACCATAGAGCCCGACGGGGCCGGTCTCCCAACAGCGGCGGATCGTGTAGCAACGCCCGGAGGCGTCGACTACCTCCTGACCGGCCCAGCCGTCAGCCTCGGCGAGCAGCCGGCGAGTCGTCACGTTCTCCTCCCGCCAGAAGACATAGGCCATGTGCTCCGCGGGGGCAAGGTAGAAGACCGGGTATTTCAACGCGGCTTTCATCGTTGTTTCGTCGGGGTTCTTACCACGGGTAGCGCACCCACGGGCTCTTCGGATCGCTCAACAGCACGTCGGCCGTTGTCTTCATGACCGAATTGTAGGCCCGTTTGCCGCCCCACAGCGAACGCCCGAGAATATAGCTCATCGCCAGTTCGCGCCACGATCCGCACGCTTCGTGCGCCAGCGCGTCGGCCCGTCCGATGTACGTCCACGCCTCCTCTTCGGTGAGGTAGCCCATCTCGCAGCAGGCCCGCGCCAAAAAGACAATGCGCCCGGCATCCCAACCCGTCACGTTGCAGCCGCTGAGTTCTTCTTTCGAGGCGACCACGCCGCACGAGAGGAGTTCGTCAAAAGTCTCCCGCAGGTTTTCGAGCTGCGAAGTCGCCTTGTCGTAATCCTCCTGCGAGGTCATCCGCTGCTGGAGGAGTTCATCCTGCCGTTCGCGGCCGTCGAGCCGAAAGGCTTCGAGCACCGTGGGCCAGTAGTAGCGGAATCCCTTTTCGCAGAGGTAGTTCAGTTGCCCGTGGGCTTCCGCAGTGGAATCGATGCCCCACCAGCCACCCACGATCTCGGGCAGCGTGTCGAAAATCCCCGTCTCCAGCGAATTCTGCCATGCTCCCTGCTGCGAAGCGTACATCGCCCCGATGGCCAGCTTGCGGCAGTGTGCATCATCGAGCGTCGATTTCGGATTCAGACAGATCTCCTGGAAGGAGCGGCGCAGTTTGCGCACCGTTCGCCAGACCCGGCTGCCTTTCCTGTAAAGCCACGTCAGGGCGCCGACCGTCACAACGGCCAGCATCACATAGAATTCAAGTCCCCGTTCCATCGTTTCGGCGTTGACGGGTTGCTATGCGTTCCATGGGATCTGCCGCCAGGGCGAGGTCTCCTCTTCGAGCAGCGCGGTGACGATCTCCCAGGCTGTTTGGCAATCCTCCTCGTCGCCGTGCCAGACGCCGCGTCCGAAGGCGAAGCTGCGTCCGTACTCTTCCCACGACGAGAAGTGTTCGCGGGCGGTATCGGCCGCCACCTGCATCACTTGCCACATCTCCTCCTCGGAGAGATAACCGGCGTGAAGAGCCCAACGCCCGAGATTGGCGATGCGCACCAGATCCCACGCGATGACCGTCTGCGGAAGCGTTTCGGCTGTACAATACCCGTTTCTGATCATAAACTCTGCGATCAACTGCACATCCTCGGCTTTCTCCTCGGGATCACCCGCTTTGGGTTGGTCGCCGCGCATGAGCGCCAGCGCCGCGTCGGCATCGGCATGGTGCCCTTCGTGGAGCAGCCACCGGACAATCCCGAGCGTCGAGTCGCGGTCCGTGATGTTCCACCAGCTCTGCAGCTGCGCGCGGTAGGTTTCGGGCAGGACCTCGCTCTCGACGGCATCCACCGCCTCGTCGTTGTAGACCAGCAGCGGTGCGGCATAGGCCATCAGCCGGCGTTGCTCCGCGGTCAGCCGGCACGTCTCGGCGTGCCTGATCTCCCAGCCGCCGTCCTCGCCCAGCCAGTCAAGCGCCGCGGCATTCGCCTCGCGCAACTCCTTTTCGAGACTCCCGTCCTGCATCGCCTGCATCGTTGCGGCGGCCTGCGCCATGTTGCGCTGTGCCGCATCGGCCACGGCGGCGGCATCCACACCGCCGAGCGTTCCCATCGCAGCCTGCTGCGCCTGAATCTCCGCCAGATCGGGCACGGCAGCCTGCATCTGCGCCATGATCTGCGCCTGCATGTCGCCCATATCGGGCATCCCCGGGATCGAGCCCATCATCGCACGCATCTGCTCCAGGGCCGCCTCCTGCGCCGCCCGGGCAATCTCCTCCGGGCTCTGGGTTTTCATCTTCTCGTTTGCCATGTTCGGTATGTTTTAAGGTTTTCGATCCATTTTATCCTTCGGCGCCGGCCGTGAGCAGCAGTTCGACGATCTCCGTGAAGCCGCGCTCGCCGGCATAGAAGAGCGCCGTGTGCTGGAGGTTGTCCGCCGCATTGACTTCGGCATGACGCTCCACAAGCAGGCGCACGACCTCGTTGTTCCCGGCGCGTGCCGCCACGAGCAGGGCCGTTTCGCCGACTCCGTTGCGGGCGTCAATCGTCGCGCCGGCCCCGAGCAGCGCCTCCACAAGAAAACGGTTGCCCGCCTGTGCCGCCCAATGCAGCGGCGTTGTTCCGTTGGGCAGTGCACGGGAAGCGTCGGCTCCGGCGTCGAGCAGCATCCGGGCCATGTGGAGATTTCCGCGTCCGCACGCCACCAGCAACGGCGTTTCGCCCGCGTCGTTCGGTACATCAAGCTGCGCCTTCGAAGCCGCAAGCAGCGTGCGCACGACCTCGGCCTGATCGTTGTAGACGGCCTGATGCAGCGGCGTGTTGCCCTCGGCATCACGCGCCATGCCGTCTGCCGCATCGGTTTGTGTGAGGCGTGCAACTACTTCCGTCAGTCCGTGTGCCGTGGCATAATCCAGCGCGCGGTGTCCCGTTTGGTCCGTAGCCTCGGTGTCGGCACCGCGGTCGATCAGCCACAGAGCGGCATCCGTGCGGCGGTTTTCCACAAGCCGCATCAGCGGTGTGCAACCGTCGTGGTCCGTAGCATCCGGATCGGCCCCGGCATCGAGGAGTCGGGACAGGATCTCGCGATTGCCCTTTCGGGCGGCAGCGTGGAGGGGTGTTTCGCCCCGGTTGTTTGCGGACGAGGCGTCGGCTCCCTTTTCCAGCAGCAGCATAGCCAGATCGCGGAATCCTTCGCGGCAGGCGTAGTGGAGTGCCGTGTTGCCCTCGGCATCGCGCCGGTTGAGGTCGATGCCGCCCCGTTCGAGGAGAAGTTTGGCGATGTTCTTCTGCCCGTTGCGGCAGGCGTTCAGAAAGGTCTGGAAGGTATCCATAGCGTTGATTTCAGACGTGTTTTAGCAAAAATTTCACAAGCGACTCGTTGTTGCAGCGCATGGCGATGTCGAGCGGCGTACGCCCTTCGTTGTCGGCGGCCGAGACGTCGGGGTGCCCGAAGTCGAAGAGCATTTCGGCCGCCTGCCGTGCCGCCGCATGCGTGTAGCCTTCGGCCGCATAGTGCAGTACCGTGCGTCCTTCGTTGTCTGCGGCACAGGGGTCGGCACCGGCCTCCAGCAACCGCTCCAGCATCTCCGGCTGATACGGACCGGCGCTGTGCGGGCCCAGCAGATGCATCAAGGCCGTGCGGCCCATCGCATCGCGGGCATTCACCTCGACCTTTTGTTTCAACAGACGCCGCAAGGTCCAGATGGCCAGTTCGTAGTCATCATGCTGGCATGCCAGCATAAGGGCCCGTTCGTCTTTCCCCGTTTGCGGGGCGTCGGGGTGCCATCCCCGCTGTTCGAAGAGATCAAATAGCGGCGCATAACGCTCCATGCCGTCCGAAATGCGGCATCCCCGCTCGATCCAGACGGCAAACGGAGCCCGTCCTTTCGAGGTCCGCCGGTCGGGGTCGGCACCGGCCCGGAGCAGCATCGCCGCGATTTCGGTTTCGTCCCACTCCAAAGCACAGACCAGCGGCGTCTTGCCCGTCCAGTCGTTCATCTCGCGGTCGTCGCACTCCGCATCGGGATCGACACCCGCCCGCAGCAGGGCTTCTAGCGCTTTGCGGTCCTTTTTGCGCAGCGCCTGGAAGAGGTTCATCCCGCCGGTCTCCATCGTGAGTTCATCGAACGGATCCTCACCCGAAAGCAGCGCGCTCACCCATTGGGCGCCTCCCTCCATGGCCAGGTCGAACGCACGCCGACCGGCCGAGTTCTTCTCGTCGGGGTCAATCTGCCCGCTGTGGAGCAGCAGCGCCGCCGTCGCATAGCAGCGCATCTGTTCCGCCTGGAGCTCCTCCAACTCCTCGCGGGTCTCCCGCTGCTGCTTCTCCGAGACCCATCGTTCGCCGAAGCTGGCGATAAAACGCTCCTTGCCGGCGATCTCCCTTGCGGTATCGGCGGCGCGGCGGCAGAGAATGTGCAGGGCATTGTCGCCGTAGCTGTTCGCGGAGTCGAGTCGCTGTCCGGAGTCGATCAGCACGGCGGCCATCGCGTGGTGACGGTTTTGCACGGCCTCGAGCAGCGCCGTCGTGCCGCGAGCCGAACGCGGAAGGTTCGCACCGCGTTCCAGCAGCAGCCGAGCCGCCGTGGCAATCGGTTCTTCCAGAGCGGGTACCCTGCTGCGGCGTGAGGCCAGGCGGAAGAGGGGCGTGTGCCCTTCTTCGTCGCGGTCGTTCACCCCGGCCCCGCGGTCGAGCAGCGAAGCGATGGCCTCGCAGTCGGCAAACTCCGCGGCGAGGTGCAGCGACGTGCGGCCATAGTTCTCCTCGTCGCGTGCGTCGGTCGGAATCTCGGCAAGGAGTTGCTGCCGGCGCTCCTCCTTTGCAGGGTTCGGATAGCAATAAAGGTCGTAGAGTTCCCGGAGCGGTGTCATCGGTCGATTGGTTTGAGCAGGTTTTCAAGGTGTTTGTATCGGTGTCCGAGGCGGGCGGCAATCGTCCGCACTTCCTCGCAGCGGCCCAGCCGGAAGGCGGCCTCGGCCCGCAGGCGGAGGATCAACATAAGGGCATCGTCGCGCGGCGTCTCGGGCAGCAGCGGACAGCGGGGTAATTCGCTCGCGGCTTCCCAGTGGCGGAAGGCTTCGGGAGGCTGCCGCCGCAGCATGGACGGGACCCCCGGGCCAGGAACCTGGCCGGGCTTGTCGTCCAGCAGCCGTTCGGCCTCCGCGACCAGCCGATGGCACTCTTCATACCATCCCACCATGAAGCAGCACAAGGCTTGATTGTAGCGCATCGAGGCATCCTCGTATGCACTTCGTACGAAGCAGTCGTAGGCCAAGGGCCACGCTCCGCAGCAGATGTAGACGATTCCGGCCGTAAAGAGCCGTTCGGAATCCGCTCCCGCAGTCGGCGGGGCGCCGCCCATCAGTCCCATCCCTGCGCAGCTAATCGTCGATTGCCACCTCGCCCGCAGCGTCGGCCGTGAAGGCGACGGTGTAGTAGTTCGTAACGGTGAAGCGTCCCTGGTATTCGGGCGACTCGCTCTCGTCGACGTAGTTCAGTTCGAACTGCACCTGCAGCTGCTGCGACTCTGCACGGAACTCCTCGCTGCGGTTCCAGCGATCCACGTTGCTCAGCGACACCGGCCAGACCCGGAAACGGAACATCCCGGCCGATTTCAGCGTCAGTTTCTTGCCCTCTTCATCGGCCATCACCAGGGCATCCGCCTTTTCGCCGATTTTCTGGAGGTAGTCAAAGTCGATGGCCGCGAGGTCAAGCGGTGTCGAGCATGCGTAGGAGTTGGTCTGACGGTCGTTCTGCTCCGGGCCGTCGGTCGTGAACTTTCCGCCGGTTAGCTGGAACGAAAGGTGGTAGTTGTTGTTGTCGGCGTCGATGTAATAGACGTCGATATGCGTGAGGATGTTCTCCAGTTGGCGGTCGCGGTTGTCCTCGCGCCACTCCACCATGTAAATCTTGTATTTCGAAGTGTCAACGTGCTCTGCAACGAGCTCCCGAATTTTGGCAAGTCCCTCGGCGGAGGCCATCGGGTAGGTTTCGCCCGACCCGCAGGCCGTGAGCGTCAAGGCGGCGACAACAATCGCCACGGCAATTTTCGTCAGTTTAATCATCATATCCGTATGTTTTTTGTTTATTGTTTTTTATCCCAAAAGCGCGCGGAAGGCCTCGAACTCCTCCCAGGAATCGAAATATTTGGCTTCGAAGATGATGTAGTTGTCCGGGGTCTTGACCTTGCACTGGTGTTCCTCCTCGTCATCCTTCACATACTCGATATCGGTGGTGAGGAACGAGCGGTATTCGACCTTTCCCTTCTCGACTTCGGGGTAGGTTACGCGCGTGCCGTCTACGGTGATCTTTCCTCCGGCGGCTTTCAAGGCCCGGGCATTTCGCATACCCCGCCAAGTGAAAAAGAGCAGCAGTACGCCGCCTACAATCAGAATGGTCGAGAATACTGCCGGCGAGAGAATCCGCAAGTGGCGGATACGAAGGCCGAAGGGAAAGAGGGCCGGAATGACAATCATTCCTACACCAAAGGCCAGATTCGACCATTGGTTCGTGAAGATGCTCGCAGGAGTGTAGTTGAAGCTCCTTTGGATGCGTTCGAAAGGTTTGTTTTCCATAAAAGTTACCGGTTGGTCAGTTTTCCATGGAGGCAAAGATAGCATAAAAAAGCAAAAATATGACCACGCGGTCATATTTTTGCTTCGAATCGTGAAAAAAACTGCTGAAAGCCTGCTCAGCGCTTCAGCAGCCCATATATATAGAGGAAACGCTTTCGGAGAATCGCGACATCGAGGCCGTCGGAGAAAGACATTTGGTACGAGAGTCCGATGAATACCTGCCGGAACAGAGCGGCAGTTTCTTGAACGTCGATCTCTTCACGCAGTTCACCGTGTTCGACACTTCGGCCGATGACGTCGCACCAGAGCCGGAACTCCTTTTCCATCCATTCGTGGAGCTTGCGCTTGCCGTCGGGATAATAGAAGAGCACCTGCTGGAAGAGGTGAAAATACCCGGCATTGGCCAACTCTCCGGGCATTTTCTCGCGTTGAATATTGCCTAGCCGCACGATCTCGCCCATCGTGCGCTCCACACCCTCGACGTATTTGTCGATGAAATCGCGCAGCGACCCGTCTGAAGGTGCAAATTTGTTTTCAGGATCCTGGAGATGGAAGAGATAGCGGTCGGCCACGGCGATGAAGAGGTCGAGTTTGGTGGGATAATAGTTGAAGATCCCGGTTTTGGTCAGCCCGACGCTGTGGGCGATCATTTGCAGGCTGACTCCCTCGTAATTCTTCGACATAAAGAGTTGCAGGGCATTTTGCAGAATCTCTTCCCGATTGGTTTTCATGACTTAAACATATTTACCTTTCAAAGATACAATCATTATTCGGGAAAATGGTCGTGTTCCTCCATCGAATGTTGTCTCTTTTTGCAATGCGGGCGGGTTTTATGGCCCCAATGTTCCCCTTTTTATTTTATGAAGTTCTACGACACGGTTGTACGATTTGCAATTTTTCCGTCTTTCCTCCTATCGCCTCAGACCGTCTCAGATAGCGCGGTTTGTTTGCGCAAATTTCATTGATTAATGCATAATGTATTGATAATCAATATTGATAAATTTCTTCAACGAGGAGGAATATTGATTATATAAAGCTGACACTTGCTCGTTGATTGGCAGAGAAACGAACAAATGTGCCCGACACAGTGTGTCGGGCACATTTTATTTAGGCAGTTTCACGACTACGAAGCTAACGAACAAGTACATAATTAAGACGGCGCAAAAAGCCTTCCAAAAGCCGAAAGGGCTATCGGGCTGTACAAAGCACCCGCTACAAGCGTCACCGGAAGACATATCCCATCACACGTCATCGGCAGGATTTAAGATATCGGTGCATTTTTGTAAAAGCGCATGATTTCGGCACATCGAACACACAGGCAGCTAATTGACGTGTTTTCGGTAAATATGTATGATACGGAATCGAGGCAGGCAGCACTTGCCATTGAGGGCGTAAACGGGGAGACGGAGGATATTGATATAGTTGAGTTACTCCTCAAAACACTTGGAAAAGGAGAAATTCTCCCGTATGGCATCGGAAATATCGTAGTCATCGAGTTGGCCAAATTCGATGTCCGACACCCGGACATTGGTATGCCGCTCTGCCGGATGGGCCAACGTCAGATTTCTGGCGTAATTCTCCCGAACATTGTGTCTGGTCAGGAATGTGGAATATTCGGCTCCTTTATCCGATGCGAGCAGACATGGAAAGCCCGCAGCACCGGCTTCGAGAAGAACTTGCCCGACTCCTGCAACAAAAAGGTATCTGTCCGCATTCTTCTTCAGAAATTCCCTTGTGTTGATGGCTCCGGGGGCAAACACGTCGGGGCGCAGGGTATATCGGCGTTTCAGTCTCTTGGTCGTGGAGCTGTTCTCAGACATCCCCGCAATCTCGAAAGGAATATTGCGGGTGGCACAGAACTCGATGGCTGCACACAGTCGCATGAACTTGTCTTTCTGCAGTCGGCTTATGATAAGAGCCTTACGCTGACCGCAATAGTTCCACACCGGCACTCCGGCATCTATTCCGTTGGGCAAAGTCAGATGGTATCCGAGATTTGCGTAATCAATGGTGAACAGACGGTCAGAAATGCCTATTCTGTAATCCAAACTCTGGAGCCTCGATGTATCCATCCCGATAATTTCACCGTGTACGACGCAGCCATGGGTATAAACAGAAGGTAACACGAGCTATGGAATGACTTAAACTTTCGTTTTCTGAAATTCTTTTTAGCAACAGGTGCCGGTACCGCCAATTATTCGCCGGCGGCCTAACCGTTGCTGCGCGATTTTCTTCCGGGAAAAAGGAAGGGCGGCCCGAAAAGCCGCCCTTTGTTCCTTTCGTTCCGACGGAAACGGATACCGCTACCTTTTGGCAAGGTCGTGGTCTACACAGTAGAGACCGTGCACGCCGAATACATTGAACTTGTCGAGAATGGCCTGCGCATTCTCCTCCTCCTCGACTTGTTCGTTCACGAACCACCGGAGGAACTCCTGCGTAGCCTTGTCGTTTTCGGCTATCGCCACGTCCATCAGATTATCGATAAGTTCCGAAACATGGCATTCGTGTTTGTACACATGCTCGAACACGGCCTTGGGTTCCGCCCAGGTACCGGGAACGGCGTCTATCGGGCTTATCTTCATCTCTCCGCCGCGCGTAACGCCGAACTCGATGAGTTTGTTGGCATGCTCCAGCTCCTCTTCGGCCTGTTTCTTCATCCAATGAGCGCAGCCGGCCAACCCCATGCTCTGGAAATAGATTGCCATCGACGAGTAAAGGTTCGCAGACCACATCTCCGCCTTTATCTGTTCATTGAACGCATCGGTAAGTCTTTTCGTAAATTTCATAACGCTCTGTTTTATGATTGATAACTTTTTCCGGGACAAATATAATGAACATTACCAGAACATGTCCGCCGGTTGAAATAATCATTTTTTATACGCCTATCACATCCTTTTATATTCCGGCCGTTCCGAACAATACTCCGTCATTTACCAAACGCACTGCTACCGACAGTCCCCCGAACGAAGCCTTTTCGGAGGCGACCTGCGGCCGGGTCATCCAGCGACAAAAAACGAACGGACAAAACATCTTTCCCGGAAAAGCGTTACCTTTGCACAAACATCAGATGATATGATGATGGAGAATCCGGCCATACGGAAAAAATCGCTGGCTGAAGAGTTGGCGGCACGACTCCAGGAACAGATTGCCGCAGGCACTTTCGGCATCGGAGAGAAACTTCCCCCCGAACCGGAACTGATGCGCATCTTCGGAGTCGGCCGTTCCACGGTACGCGAAGCCGTCCGGATACTCTCCGACATGGGGCTCCTCCGGGTACGTCAGGGAGCCGGGACATTCGTCGTAAGCCGGAACGCACCGGACCTCATGACGCAGCGCCTGAAACGGGCCGACATCCGGGAGCTGGACGAAGTACGGCGAATCCTCGAAGCGGCCATCGTCGAAAAGGCCGCTGAAAGGTATACAGAGCAGGATGCCTTCAGAATGAAGGCCTACCTGTCCGAACGGAAAGAGGCGGCCGAAACGGGCCGGCTGGAACAGTGCATAGACGCCGACGTGAACTTCCACGCGACTATAGCCGAAGCGACGCACAACGAAATTCTGAGCGAACTCTACCGGGCGACCGCAATCCATCTGCGGGACGGCTTCAAACGTATCTATGCGGATACGGGCTACCTGCTCGCATCGCAGCCCTCCCACGACCGGCTGGCCGCCTTCATCCTGGCACACGACACCCGAAACGCTCTGAAAACGATACGTATCATTCTGGAGGAACCGTAATGCCATGAATCCCGCAACCAGACATCTTTCCGCTCCGGCATGTGCACCGACAGGGAGCGCTACCGTGTACCCGATACTCTTCATGGTCAGCACCGCACACCTGCTCAACGACATGATGCAATCGGTAATACCGGCTGTCTACCCTCTCCTCAAAGATAATTTCGGCTTCACTTTCACCCAGATAGGCATCATCACGCTGGTGTTTCAGATGACCTCCTCGCTCCTGCAGCCCCTCATGGGACGTTACGCCGACCTGCACCCGAGACCCTACTCGCTGGCTGTGGGGATGTGCTTCACCCTCACCGGACTGCTCACGCTCGCAACGGCACACGGCTTTCTCTCCATCCTGCTCGCCGTCGCGCTTATCGGTTGGGGTTCGTCGGTCTTCCATCCCGAATCGTCGCGCGTCGCCCAACTCGCCTCGGGCGGGCGGAAAGGGTTGGCCCAATCCATCTTTCAGGTCGGCGGCAATGCGGGGAGCGCCATGGGACCGCTGTTGGCCGCACTCATCGTCATTCCCTTCGGGCAAACCTCCATCGGATGGTTCGCCCTCGCCGCTTTGCTCGCCATTCTGCTGCTGAAACGCATCGGCGACTGGTACAAGGGAGAACTCGCGGCCGCACCGTACCGTACGGCGGCTACGGCATCCCGGCCATACGAACTGCCTAAACGGAAAGTACGCACCGCCATGGTCATCCTGACGGTACTCGTATTCTCCAAATACTTCTATATTGCCTGCATGACGAACTACTTCACCTTCTTTCTCATGGACAAGTTCGCCGTTTCGGTACAGAATGCACAATACTGCCTGTTCGGGTTTCTCGCCGCATCGGCGGCAGGCACGGTCATCGGCGGCCCGCTAGGCGACCGTTTCGGAAGAAAGTATGTAATATGGGGCTCCATTCTGGGAGCAGCCCCCTTCGCCCTGCTGCTGCCCTATGCCAATCTGTCCGGGACAATCGCGCTTGCGGTCATCATCGGGTTCGTCATCTCATCGGCTTTCTCGGCCATCCTCGTCTATGCGACCGACCTAATGCCCGGCAAGGTAGGACTGGTGTCCGGTATCTTCTTCGGACTCATGTTCGGACTGGGCGGCATCGGTTCCGCCTTCTTCGGGTGGCTAGCCGACCGGACGAATATCGAATTCATCTTCCGCGTCAGTACCCTGCTGCCGTTGCTCGGCGTCATCACCGGCTTCCTGCCGAACATCGAAAAGAGACGCAAACCATGAACAAAACACAAACAAATAAGACTGCCATGACGAAAACCGATTTCACACCGACAACACCACCCTTGGCCCGGCCCGTGCACTATACCTGCCGCTATCAATCACCGCTGGGAGGCATCACGATTGCCGCCGACAGCGAAGGGCTGACCGGTCTTTGGTTCGACGGACAGAAATATTTTGCCGCTACGCTCTCCCCTGCCTGCGAATCCCGGCCTCTGCCGCTTTTTGAAGAGACGAGGAGGTGGCTTGACCTTTATTTCAGCGGGAAGAATCCCGGATACCTGCCGCCGCTCCACCTCACAGGGACGCCTTTCCGCATGGCCGTATGGGAAATCCTGTGCAGTATCCCGTACGGACAGACCGTTACATACGGCGAAATCGCCCGGAAGGTCGCACGGCAAAACGGAAAGACCGCCCTGTCGGCGCAAGCTGTAGGCAACGCGGTGGGGCACAATCCGGTCAGCATCATCGTACCCTGCCACCGGGTCATAGGCAGCAACGGCAGCCTGACGGGTTATGCAGGCGGTATTGCACGGAAAACGGCGCTTCTTACACTCGAACAGGCGGATTTGACCGGAACCTTCGTTCCCCGCAAAGGTACTGCCCTGTAAACCGGACAGCTCCGCTTCCGGCTGCCCGGCCGTCGAGAAAATACTCGCAGCGACCGCAGTGAGAAAGGGCTATGCGGGCTGGTCGCCGGAAGCCGTAGTCAGATATATCGAATCTCTGTATTCCGAAGGCGACATGCCGGTCTGGCGGCGAAAATAACGGCTGAGTGCCGACTGGTTCCGGAAGCCGAGCTCCTTGACCAGCTCTTTGATATCGACATTGGCGTTACGGAGCAGGGCCTTCATCTCGATGATGACGAAATCGGCGATGCACTGCCGCGCCGAACGTCCCGTCACCTGCGTCGCTATCAAGGTCAGGTACTTGGGCGTTATGCACAGCTTGTCGGCATAGAACGAAACTTCGCGGGCCGTCTTGTAATACTCGGCGATAAGCATAGAGAAATTGAAAATAATCTGCTCCTTATGGGTGAAATTATACAGTTTGTGCACCTGTGGATTCTCCCGGTAATCGACATACAAATCCCAGAAGAAGGAGCGCAGCAGATGGATGGAGGTTTCCCGTCTGTATGCGGGCTTCTTATGCTCCATCCTGAAGTTCAGCGAATCGCACCATAAATTATAACGCCGCACTTCGTTTTCCGTAAAATGGAAACAGAAATGTTTCCGCATATAGAAGTAGAAATCGGGCGTCATCCGGCATACACCGCTCATGATATCCATGAAAAGCACCCGGTCCACCTTGAAAAACCGCATGGAAAAATCGGCGCTCCTGTCGTGCAGCGACGCGAACTGCAGGGGCAGTATCACGACCATGTCGTCGCAGTACACCCGACTCGAATAGTCGAACAGTTCGATGACGGCACTTCCGCCGGTGCAGAGTCCGACCATCCCCTCGGCCAGATAGGTCGGTTCAGTACCTATGGGCAACCGCGAAAGGTCCTCTAAAATAATATGGGAAGTATGAGTGGCAACACGTTTATCAATACCGGAATTCATAGGTTAAGTTAGGTCAGGTCAGGGAAAGGTTTTACGGTATAATGATGTAAAGGTAAATATTTGATATGCCCCTTTTGGAATCTTCTCCCAAAATGGACGCTATATTAGAAATAAAGACAACAAATACGTTCTTTCTCCCCGAAGGATGTTAAGCAGATAAACGATATTGAATAGCATCACCGTGTACGCCATGCATTCCGGAATCCCCACGGTCACCATCTTCCGGCCGGAAAGGCACCGCTGCATGTCCTCCGTTCATACCGCCGGGCCTCCCGATTCCGCTACGGAACCCGATTACCGTAATTACGGATACTATTCCGGTCGTTTCCGGCGGAAACCGGCCCGTATTTTGACGGATTTAAAGTCATTATAACCGAAAATGACGACCCAAATGAAAGCGGCTCTGATTTTCAAGGCAGGAGAGCTCTATGAACTCGGTTGCAATTCGTCCCAAGCGGTTTGCGGAGCACTGGCTGGACACTACGGCCTCGACCAGGAAACCGCATTCAGAATGGCTTCCTCTTTCGGCGACGGCACCAGTCGTCTGAGAGGAACCTGCGGGGCAGCCGACGCCCTTGTGATAATGGCGGGATTCGAGAAAGATACCAGCATACCGGGCGATACCGGAACACGCGAAGAGAACTATCGTATGGTCAGGGAACTCGTGGCGGAATTCAAACGGCGCCATGGTTCGGTATTCTGTGCCACACTGTGCGGACCGGCCGGCAAAGACCGGAAGCGCTGCCGGAAGCTCGTCGAAAGCGCAGTCGAAATCTACGCCGACTACCTCGGTTGGCAGTGACCGCCCTACGGCGAGCAGCCCCGGAACGGGCCACAACGACCGCAATAATTCAAATTGTCACAACAAAAATTTCCCCTTGGATCGCCCCTGTTATTCTATCGTTGAATCGGAGGCCAAATACCGGTATGTTCAGCCTCGAAGAAGGCAAAATCATCCGGAACTTCCCAGATAAAGTCCCGGAATGACACAATACCCTGTATCAATCCAAGAAACGCCGTACCTTTATTCTGAATTTTTGAAGAACGTATTTAGCCCCAACTTAGGTAGATGCATGGTAAATGTATTCAATATACTGAACCGGTATTCGCTTTCATATTTCCATCAACCGTCCGGTCCTTCGGCCCATTGGCGTACCCCTGCCCGGACGCACGATACCGGGTACACTTGTGCCGAAAACCGGCAAAACCCACACCGGTCCGTACACCGCACGGATACAGGCTGCCTCGCCGGCAAGAAGATTCACTGCCTCCGCTTCACAGGTTCCCCTTTCCGGTAATATCCGCCTGTACCAATTCTCTTACCGACTACTAACGGAATTATTCGCCATGAACAAGATACTTATTATAGAAGACGACGCCGCATACGGCCTGACCATATCGAACTGGGCAAAGAAAAACGGTTACGAACCCACGCACTGCATGACGATGGAGTTGGCCAAGAAAGAGATACTGCGGCAGAATTTCCGCATCGCCCTGACCGACCTGCGGCTCCCCGACGGCGACGGTATCATGCTGTTGGCCTGGATAAAGGACAAACGTCCCGACGTACAGGTCATCGTGATGACCAGCTATGCCGAGATACAGAGTGCCGTGTCGGCCATCAAGCTGGGTGCCTTCGACTATCTGGAGAAGCCGGTGAATCCGAGGATACTCAAGGAAAAAATCGAACAGGCCATGCAAAATGCACCGCTACCCTCGCCGCGGGTCTCCGTATCGCAGAAAAAACAGCGGGACGGAGACGAAGACAGGGACGGAAACCGGGTCGGCAACATCGTCTACGGAGAGAGCCCGGCCTCGAAACAACTGTACGATTACATCCGGATTGTAGCCCCCACGAACATGTCGGTCCTCATCGTCGGCGAGAGCGGGACGGGCAAGGAACATGCCGCCCACATGATACACGAATACAGTCCGCGCAGTGCGGCCCCCTTCATCGCGGTAGACTGCGGCAGCCTTTCGCGGGAGCTTGCCCCCAGCGAACTGTTCGGCCACCTGAAAGGAGCATTCACATCGGCTGTCGCCAACAAGATAAGGGGTATTCGAAGTAGCGAACGGAGGTACCGTATTTCTCGATGAAGTAGGCAACCTTCCCTACGACGTACAGATACAGTTGCTGCGCGCCCTGCAGGAGCGTAAGATACGCCCGGTCGGCGCAGCCAACGATATCACTATCGACGTACGCATCATCGTTGCCACCAACGAAAATCTCGAAGCGGCCATTGCGGCCGGACGGTTTCGGGAAGACCTGTACCACCGACTTGATGAATTCATGCTGCGAATGCCTCCCCTGCGGGAACGGCACGGCGACCTGCCGCGATACGTGGAACATTTCCTGGAAAACGCCAACCAGGAACTGAATAAGAATATCAAAGGATTCAGCCGGGATGCGATGGCCGCCATGGAACATTATGCCTGGAAAGGAAACCTGCGGGAACTGCGGAATGTCGTCCGCCGTGCCGTACTCTTCGCCAGCGGAGACGAAGTGACGTTACAGAACCTCCCCTCCTCCATGCTGGAATCGATAGCCCGGAGCGACACTCCGGTCCATGTCTGAAAGACCGTCCCCTTCCCAACGGACGGTCTTCGGGCGGTTTTTCGGAACGCCCGACCGTCCTCAGGAAGCCGGATATTCCCGTTCGATAAGGTTCAGCACCTCCTTTGCGAGTTCGAGCAGGCGGTGCATCTCTTCCCTCCAACCGGGATAGTCTTCCGCCGGACGACCGCGCATGGAGTCCATCTTTTTCAGTAAATCCCCGGCCTCTACGGCCCCTATCTGAAGAAACATGGGGAGCATCTTGTGGCATAACGCCTGCGCCCGCCCGAAATCCTGCTCCTCCGTCGCCCTCTCAAGCGCTGCCATATTCTCCCGAGTGGCTGTCCGGAAACTCTCCAATACCTCTTGGACAGCCGCCCGGTCACCGCCGAGCATCTCTTCGAGGGCAGCGAATCCCACTCCCTCCTTTGCAGAAGAGGACTCCGCCTTCCCGGAGCCGACCGCTCCGAACAGCCGGGAAAGGGCCGACATGGAGACCGGCTTGCAGAGATAATGGCTGAACCCCAGTCTGCGGGCCCGGTCGAGTCCGAAATCCCCCCTTCCCGTCATGACGATTACCGGTACCGAAAAGCCGGCATCCCGTGTCCGGGCAAGCACGCTTCCCCCGGAAAAGGTTCCCATCTCCATATCGGTCAGGATAGCATCATACAGGGTATCCGCAAACAAGGCTCGTTCAAACTCCGTCCACGTATTGCACGGCGTAACGTCATGCCCCAACCGGCGCAGCATATCTTCCAGCAGGAGAAGGATGGACGGGTCGTCGTCCACCAAAATGATGTGCTGCGGAGTCTGTCCCGAGACAGCCGCCGCATCCGTCTCCTCCGCCTTTCCGGCCGGTATCTTGACCTCTACGGCCGTTCCCTTGCCGACTTCCGACCAGATATCCACCGTTCCGTTCAGCAGTTCGACGAGTCCTTTGACCACAAACATACCGAGACCCGTACCTTCCGCATAATGACTATTTTCCACACTCCGGGTAAAAGGTTCGTAAAGTTTCGCAAGAAACTCGGCAGGAATCCCCGCCCCCGTATCGGCAACGCAGAACTCCAGCATCCCCGCACGGTAAGCTGCCGTAAACCGAATGCCGCCCTGAGGCGTGTACTTTACCGCATTGGAAAGCAAATTCATAACAATCTGTCTGATTTTCAAAGGGTCGGAAACGAGCTGCACTTCATTGCCTATCCGTACGTCGTACTCCAGATGCAAATTTTTGCGCAAAGTCAGCGGCTTGAGCATATCGGACGTTTCGAGGAACAGCTCACGGACATTGAACGGTTCCATAACAGCCTGCAGGGTTCCCTGCTCCAGTCCGGAATACTCCAACAGATTTTCGAGCAGAGCGAGAATATGCCTGCCCGAATTGCGCATCGCGGCTATCTCCTGCGCCGACAACTTGCCGTCGGCATCGCTGATGTCCAGATACCCGAGAATGGAGTTCATCGGAGTCTTTATGTCGTGAGACACGGAGAGCAGCAGCCGATGCCTGCTCTCTATGGTTTTCTGCGCAAGCAGATTCGCCTCCTCCAGCTTCTCCCGTATTCTCACGCTTCTATTGACATTCAATACGATAAGCACAATAAAGGCCATGATTGCGACCAGTGCCAGGGTGCCGCCCACGATGGAGAAGGTACTGTTGCGCCGTACCAGATTCTCGTACTGCTCGATTTCGTTCATACGGGAATGCATCACATCGTTCTGCAGGTCGAGAAGAATGGCCGCTATCCGGGACGAAATGGTCTGGTCGGCCGACAACAGTGAGATGACATTCCGTTCGATGGTAGCCATCTGCCGTTCGTAATTCCGGCGCACCTGTTCGGCCGCTCCGCTGATATCGACCATGACCGACGCCGGAATCTCGGTCGTATCCACCGCGACGGACGAATTCACCACCACGGTCTCCGCACTTTTCGCCCGGGCGGAGAATACATCGGCCAGCCGCCGGAAAAAGCGTCTTTTCGGCGCGGGTAATGTCAGCGTATCGGTCGTCACGGTAGTCACCCGTATCTGCCTGAGGGTATCGGCCGGCTCATAGATGCGAATCACCTCGTCAAGCGGGGCCATCGTATCGCTCCGGCCGAAAAGGGCCGTCAGCTCCGCTACGATACTCCTTTTCTCCTCCAACAGTTCGTTGAATTCGGCAATCTGCGCTCCGTATTCGGGATTATCGAACAGCAGCGAATCGGCCCGACACCGAACCTCCCCCATATACTTCTCGAAATCGTCGAGGTATCTCCTGTCCCGGGTAATGACATACATGTTGGCCGCCGTTCTCGTATCGCTTACCGACTGTATGAGACCGTTGATGTTCCTTACTTCCACGGAATAACCTTTGACCGCCTCTTTCTGCTGGTCGATGTTCACCCGGAACGTATAAAAATAAATCATGGCCCCCAGACAAACCATCGTCACAATAGCCAGAATCAACACCACATGGAAACGTATCCTGCTCTCTGAATTATACGGCACGGCTTCTGTCCTTCATTTGTTTTTACTCTGTCTGTCGATATTTTTAAAAATATGAAGCTTAGCCGCATATCCGGACAGAAAGATTCCCATCGGGACGTTATCGGAGAAGTTACGGGCAGCCGGCAGCCTTGTGCCCGACCGAATCTCCGAACCGAAAAGCGCTCCGGCAGCCCGTTCCCGATTCTTCTTCCCGTGTATGACGGTTCGCAAATATTGATTACTTTTGCAAGACGACTTTTTTATCAATTTACGAAAAGGCTAAGAATTATGACGAAGAAATGGATTTGTACCGTATGCGGATACGTACACGAAGGCGATGAAGCACCCGAATTCTGCCCCCAGTGCAAGCAACCCAAAGAGAAGTTCAAAGAACTCGTCGAATCGGAAGGAGCGCTTTCCTTTGCGGACGAACATGTGCTCGGTGTAGCCAAAGGCGTCGCTCCGGAGATACTCGAAGGGCTGAACGCACATTTCATGGGTGAATGTACGGAAGTGGGCATGTACCTTGCCATGAGCCGTCAGGCCGACCGGGAAGGCTATCCGGAAGTAGCCGAAGCCTTCAAGCGTTATGCATGGGAAGAAGCCGAACACGCCGCCAAATTCGCCGAACTGCTCGGCGACGTGGTTTGGGATACGAAAACCAACCTGAAAAAACGCATGGAGGCGGAAGCCGGTGCATGCGAAGACAAAAAACGCATCGCCACACTCGCCAAACAGCAGAATCTGGATGCCATCCACGACACTGTCCATGAAATGGCCCGGGACGAGGCTCGTCACGGAAAAGGGTTCGAAGGACTCTACAACAGATATTTCCGGAAATAATCCGGAATGCACGCCCCGCCTTCCACGGCACCGTGGATACGACAGAGGCGACAGAGAATGCTCCCCCGACAGGATTGATTCCCGAGGGGGAGTCTTTCTTTTCCATCACCGGCCGCGGCAATAACCGATTGCGAAGAGCGACGGCATGCATCCGCTTTTGCCGGCAGGCAGAAACATCCGGGGCGCGCCCGCTGCCCCGTCATCCTGACATGTGGCTTCGAACGGCATCTTCCGCAACGCACACCGATTACCGGCAGGCGCTTTCGGTGTTTTCATCGAATAATATTGTTACCTTTGTTTCTGTTCCGACAAGGCGGCCCGGAAACTCCGCCCCGCAACAGGCAACGCCACACCCACCTCCGCCGCACGAATTACGGATAAGATGATAACCGATTTCAGACTGAAAGTATTCAAGACGGTCGCCGACAGGCTGAGTTTCACCAAAGCCGCCGCCGAACTGCTCATTTCGCAGCCGGCCGTCACCAGACACATCAGCGAACTCGAAAAACAGTTAGGTGTCCCCTTGTTCGACAGATGCAGGGGAAACGTCTCCCTTACCGCACACGGCAAGCTGATGCTCGACTACGCAAACCGTATCCTCGCCATCTACGCCGACCTGAACGACACGTTCGCGGACGATACCGGCAGACCCGCCGGCAACATCCGGATAGGCGCAAGTACCACCATCGCCCAATACCTCCTGCCGGGCATCCTCGCTTCGTTCCGGCGACGTTATCCGGAAATCGACGTGGAACTGGCCAACGGCAATACCGAACAGATAGAGGAGCTCGTCGCCGGGGGACGTATCGACATCGGTATGATAGAGGGAAAAGCCACGGGCCATGCCCTGCACTACGAACCCTTCATGCACGACGAACTGGTACTGGTAACCTCTGCATCGAATTCGGCTTTCCGCGACGACGAAGTGGACATGGCAACACTCGGTCGCCTCCCCCTCGTCATCCGGGAGAACGGTTCCGGAACGCTGGACATCCTCACGGAAGCCCTCGCCCGCTGCGGTCTGGAACTGCAATCCATGAACATTGAGATGCAGCTCGGCAGCAGCGAAAGCATCAAACGCTACCTGTACGATTCGGGAGCCTTCGCCTTTATCTCCATTCAGGCCATTCTGGACGAACTCGCACACAACAAACTGCGTATTGTCGACACGGACGGTCTCGAAATCAACCGCAGTTTCAGCTTCGTTACCGCTCACGGCAACTATGGCAGGCTGCCGAAACTGTTCAAACAGTTCTGCACAAATCATCATAACACGAAGTTATAGACGAATACATTTATATATTGGACATTTATCGGACAGGGCGTTACTTTTGCACTGTAAACGACAAATGCCGATATTTCATGGAAAAGAGCAAAACCACCAAACGCGAAGTCTTCACCAAAACGGGATTCATTCTCGCCCTCGTACTCTGTGCCACCCCTTACGTATCCGCCCCCATCGCCCTTGTCGGCGGCTTTCTCTTCACCCTGTTCTTCGGCCATCCCTATGCGAAGCTCAACCACAAGGCCACGAACATCCTGCTCAAGGCATCGGTCGTAGGGCTTGGCTTCGGAATGAACGTGCAGAGCGCCCTGCAAGTGGGCCGCGAAGGGTTGGGCCTCACCGTCGCCTCGATTACGACCGTCCTCATACTCGGCTACCTCGTGGGCGGATGGCTCAAAATGCCGCGCAAATCCTCCCATCTGGTAGCCTCCGGCACGGCGATATGCGGTGGCAGCGCGATAGCCGCCGTGGCTCCCGCAGTCAATGCATCGGAGAAGGAGATATCCGTATCGCTCGGTGTTGTCTTCCTGCTGAATGCCGTCGCCCTCGTGGTCTTCCCTTTCATCGGACACCTGCTCGGCCTCTCGCAGCACCAGTTCGGATTGTGGAGCGCCATTGCCATCCACGACACGAGTTCGGTTGTCGGAGCCGCCTCCGCCTACGGCAACGAAGCCCTCGAAGTGGCCACGACCGTCAAGCTGGCACGCGCCTTGTGGATAATTCCCGTATCACTCCTCTCCGCCTTCCTATTCAAGAACAAGGGAAAGAAAATCTCGATACCGTGGTTCATCCTCTTCTTCATCCTCGCCATGCTGGCCAACAGCTACCTGCCCGGTATCAGTACCGTCGCACCGGCGATAACGGCCATATCGAAATCGGCTCTCGTCGTAACGCTCTTCCTGATAGGTGCCGGACTGTCGGTCGAAAAAATCAAGTCGGTTGGCTGGAAACCGCTCATACTCGGCATCATCCTATGGATAACGGTCTCCATCCTTTCGCTGCTCGTAATCATGCATTATTAGGGTCATGGATATAAAAACATTCTTCAGTGCCTTCTTCGCCTTTCTCGCGCTGATTAACCCGATACAGAAGGTTTTCGTGGTCTTTTCGCTGCAGGAGAACTACTCCCGGGCCGAGTTGCACCGCATCGTGGACAAGGCCACGGTGACGGCCATCGGCGTACTGCTGCTGTTTCTCTTTCTGGGCGAAGCCATCCTCGGCTACGTATTCAACCTGAAGATATACGCTTTCCAGATAACCTGCGGCATCGTCCTGTTCTACAACGGTTTTGTCGGATTACAAAAGGGTGCTTTCCTCACGATAGACAAGAATACGCGCATGGAGGAACTGATTGCCGTCCCGATAGCCATCCCCATGATAGCCGGCCCGGCGACCATTACCGCGGCTGTGACGATGCCTGCCGTTTACGGCCGGTGGATGACGATAGCGGCCGTGATACTCGCCCTGCTGCTGAACCTGCTCATCATGCGCAATGCCGACCGGATAGGGAAATTTCTCGTCCGGCAAAACATGCTCATGCCGCTCATCCGCATCACGGCGCTCATCGTGGCCGCCATCGGACTGCAGATGATACTCAACGGCATCGAAACCTTCGTCTTCGCCATCAAAGGATAAGGAGTCCTTCGCTCCGGAAACCGGTCCGGTCGGTCGAACCTATCGAAATATTTGGTAATTTAGCGCCGGAGAGCGTTATGCGAACGACCACAGCCGTTCCCGAACGTACCACCAGAGCAAAGAGACATAAAACCACATCCCGATGAAAAAACTTCTTATCCTGATGCTGGCGGCCGCATCGGTATGCTGCAAGCCCAAAGAAATCGACCTGACAGGAACATGGACCCAACCCGTACCGGGCCAAGCGGGCGGATGGTCGCAGGGTATGCAGCTCAATGCGGACGGTACGGCAAGTTCGGTAAATATGTACACCTTGGTCCTCGAAAGCTGGAAACGCGAGGGAGACAAACTCATCCTGACCGGGAAAAGCGTCGGCAACGGCATCAACATCGCTTTCACCGATACCCTGACCATCGACCGGAAAAGCACGGACGACTCGCTTTTCCTCCGACAGGAAACGAATGTCCAGGCTTTCGGCAGACTGCGCCGATAAATCCGCAGACCGACACGGACGAACATGAACGCTGTCCGGCTGAGCCGGACAGATGTATTTTGCATACACCGTTTACGACCGTTTGCCACTCATCCGGACAACATTCAATCAATCCGTCGGCCATGACGGAATCCGACATCTTTCCAATACGGACAACTTCCTCCCACGCTGATAAGGACAGCTTAAAACAGGCTTTATAACCCTCGTCCCGTCCCGAGACCAGACAGGCGGCCCGCGGGCCGCCTGTACTTTCATGTCCAAATCTCCGTTCCACGCCCATCCGGGCGAAGCACCGGCCGACAGGTCAGCGGCTGCCGCCCCAGAGCCAGCCGATACGGAAACCGCCGCTCACCAGCAATCCCCGGTAAGCAAACGTGAAAGGATTGGTTCCGTCGAAGGCGAAACGGTGCCGGCTGTCGTAAAAACTGTAGGCATAGCCCACACCGACATACGCATCGAAGAACAGGTTGCGGGTCAGGGCGAAATGTTTACCGATATTGAAATTGAATCCCGGCTTATAGTAATCGGCCCGTATGACGCCCGCCTCGCGTTTCAGGTAAGACGACCCCTCCTCCTCGAAAGAGACATACGTATATCCGTCATACCATACGCCGTAATAGTTGAATACGACGCCTGCACTGAAGTACCAGCCGTTGGGCCGGAAGAACGTTTTGAAGGCTACTCCGAAACCGCCTCCCTCCATTCGCTGGAAACGGTTCTTGGCAGCCTCGATGCTCTCCCAGCCGTAATGTGTCTCCTCCGGCATCGGGTCGTACCACCCCTTATACCGCCCTATCAATTCGAACTGAAGCCACTGGCCCGGCTGCCGGAGTTCGAATTCGAAATCGGCCTTCAATCCGGAATTTATCAGGTAAAAGGGCCTGAGGGCCACCGTATAACGCCGGCCGTCTTGTTCGACAGGCATCCAGTCGATAAGCCCCGAACCGCGGCTACGGTCGAGATAGTAGGCCTTGCCTGCAACGCTGCCCGTCTGGGCAGAAAGTGCGGCAGGCAGCGACGCAGCCAACAGGAGCGTCAGCAAAATAAGGTTAGCAGTTTTCTTCATGGTCAAAGCGTTCTCAAATCTATTTTACTTACAAACGACAGATTCTCCTCCGTATAATCGAACTGATAAAGTCCGTCCGCCCCTATCAGTATCAACAGTCCGCCGCGGGGTATGACATCGTAGGCATCTATGCTACCCACTTCCGGTAAATTGGTCAGGTCGTCCACCCACACCGGATAACCCGGTTCCGCAAGGTCGTATACCTTCAGTCCTCCCTTGCAGCAGACGAACAGCCTGCCGGCAGCGGCATCCACCCCGAGCCCCTTGGGAGAACGTATCTTTTCGTCGGCCGATACGAGGAAAGGGTGTTTCGGGTCGGCGATGTCATAGACCTGCAGCGCATCGGTTCCCCTCCAGCAGGAGGCATTGTCGGAATTCAGGGTAACGTAAGCATAACCGCCATCGGCCACAACGGGGTCGCAACTGGTAAAGTGTCGGGTAACCGAAAGTTCACTCGGATAGTGGGGACGCGAAATATCGTAGATATGCATGGCGCTCCGCGACCCGATAAAAAGCATGTCATCATAACAAAAGATGGTCTCGATATCGAAACCGAGCTCCACATCCTTGAAGGGCATCGCACCCGGATGCGCCGGATTGGTGATATCGACGACCTTCAGCGTCGTATGGTCCACCGTATAAAGGCAGTCGCCGACTATCGTGAAACGGGCCATGGAACCGCCCTGCCCTTCGCCACCTCCGCCCTGCGACGGCATACCGCCGTCGGCACTGCTGCTGCACGCCGCGGCCGCCAGGGCCAGTGTCGCACAAACCGCAACTGAAACAAATATCCTTTTCATATCGCGCTCACGCTTTAGTTGTCCGCCTTGTCCCATCGTACGAGTATGTAACCGTCGGGGCGGTTGTACGGATAGTCGTACTGCCGTCCGTCGGGAGAGACGGAATGTTCCGGAAAATAGTCGCGGATGCGTTCCGTGACGCTCCGGGACACCATATCGAATGCGACGAAATCCACCGCATTGTCCACATAGATGATATTCCCCTTCACGGCCATGTCTATACAGCCGGGCGCCACGATGAAACCCGTCCGGCGGGGATTGTACGGGTCGCTGTTGTCGATAACATGCACGCCCCGGTACTTTTCATTCACGAAAATACGGTCGCCGTACACATAAATCTTGCCGGGGTCCGACATGCCGCGTTCTCCATCGAGATATTTCACGGAACCCTCCAGTTCCGCCCGCGTCATATAGACGGGTACATAATTCTCCGACCGTTCCGGCCCATAGGCGGTATCCCCCTTGGAGAAGAGGAATATGACCGCACAGGCCAAGCAAACGGTCGCCAAAGTCACTCTTTTCATCACAAGCATAGTTTTAAGTTACAGGAACAGGCCATCTCCGCATCGCCTTCCTACTTTAAAGATACATCAGCCAGCCGTTTTGTTGCACAGGATTGAAATTTTTTTCACGGAGACAAAAAAAATCCCGCAGCAAACAACTGCGGGACAATGGAGACACGACAACGCTCCCCTGCGCAAATCGCATTTTACTGAAGGCCCTTTATCACTTCCAGCAGTTCGGCTTCCGAACCGGGAGTATAGCCCGTATGGTTGTAGACAATCTTTCCCTCCCCATCCAGAACGAAAACATGCGGTACCATGTTCACGTTCATCGCACGCTTGAAATCCTGATTCTTGTCGTAGAGGACGATGAAGTCGCTCCAGCCGTTGCCGCTGGCGAGCGCTTTTGCCTTGGCAGCGGAACGCGTATCGTCTATCGAAACGGCAACCACCTGAAAATCGGCTTCGTCAAGCCAGTCCATCAGCTGGTCGTTGATGGTATTGAGCTCCATAAGGCAGGGCTTGCAGGTCGTGGACCAGAACGACAGGATAGTCGGCTTGCCGTTCACGAGCGAAGAGGTGTTGATGACATCTCCCTGGTGGTTCTCTATCTTCACATCGGGCATCTGAGCCAGAGCGGCGCCCGCGAGCAACGCAGCGGCTACCGTTACAAAAAGTTTTTTCATAATAAAATATTGTTAATCAAATGTTAAAGTCACCTAACCGGACCTGCGTCCAACCTGTTTTGTAAGTCAAAAATAGAAAGAAAATTGCTCCTAAACAAATATTTTACTATTATTGTGACCTCATTCGCACGCTACCGGAACGTACTATGCGTCTTACCGATAACGCACGAATACCCTTTAAAATTGTGAAACGGACTGCATGACAGCGCACTTTAAAATTAATTCATACACCATCCTCATGAAGAAATTCTTTAAAACCGTCCTCTTGACCGCTATGTCGCTCCTGATGGGTTCGACACTGGCGCATTCGCAGGACGTACAATGGAAGTACAGGGTCAACGACCTGGGCAACAACACATTCGAAATCGTGTTCGATGCCGCTATCGAAGACACATGGCACATGTATGACTTGGGGCCGTACGATGCCATGGGCCCGAACCCCACGATGATAACATTCGAAGGTACGGAGGGGGCACGGCTCGAAGGCGAAGCATACGAGCTGACGGAACCCATCGTCGTATATGACGAAGTCTTCGGCATGGAGATAGGCTACTACGAACACGCCGCCACCATCGCACAGAAGGTCGTTCTTACCGCTCCCTCGGCAAGCCTCAAGGGATACGTCGAATGGATGGTGTGCAACGACGTGGGCTGCACGCCGATGCAGTATTGGGATTTCGAGATAGACCTCACGTCCTCTTCGGGGACGGCGGTCGCCGCAGAGACTACGGCCGCCGGGGGCGGTTCGCTTTGGGGCATGATACTGGAGGCCATCCTGTGGGGCTTCGCCGCACTCCTTACCCCGTGCGTCTTCCCCATGGTGCCGATGACCGTTTCCTTCTTCCTGAAAGGTTCCGAAAACAAGGCACGCGGCCGGTTCCGGGCCGGAATGTACGGATTGTTCATCATCCTGCTCTACACGCTTCCCATCGCTGCGCTCATCATTATCACGCGCTGGCTGGGCGGCGATGCCGTGACGGCCGACATATTCAATTGGCTCGCTACGCACTGGCTGCCGAATATCATCTTCTTCATCGTATTCATGATATTCGCCGCTTCGTTTTTCGGCGCATTCGACATCACGATGCCCAGCAAACTCGTGAACAAGACCGACACCAAATCCGACAAGGGCGGTCTCGGCGGCATCTTCTTCATGGCGCTCACCCTCGTGCTGGTCTCTTTCTCCTGCACGGGCCCCATCGTCGGCAATGTCCTTATCAACTCCATATCGGGCGGTAACTTCTGGCAGCCCATCATCACGATGTTCGCCTTCTCGGTAGCTTTCGCCCTGCCGTTCACCGTCCTGGCGCTCTTCCCCTCGCTGCTCAACAAACTGCCCAAGAGCGGCGGCTGGCTCAACTCGGTGAAGGTGGTACTCGGCTTCGTCGAGCTCGCCCTCGGTCTCAAGTTCCTCAGCGTAGCCGACCAGACCTACCACTGGGGCATCCTCGACCGTGAAATCTACCTCGCCCTGTGGATAGCGATATTCACCCTGCTGGGACTCTACCTGATAGGCAAGCTCAAATTCAAACACGACAGCGAACTGAAGTACATTTCGGTCGGCAGGCTCGTACTCGCCATCATCGTATTCGCATTCGTCGCCTATATGCTACCCGGCATGTGGGGTGCACCGCTCAAGGGACTCTCCGGATATATGCCGCCCATCCAGTCGCAGGACTTCGTGCTCGGTGCCTATACCGGCCCGACCACCAGCCAGGCCTATACCGGTACCTCGACGATGACCTCCTCCGGCGATACCAAGAAATACGCCGATTTCCTCGCGCCGCTGCCCTACGGCATCGACGGCTACTACCACTACGGACAGGCCATGGAGGCCGCCGTCAAAGCCGACAAACCGCTCTTCATCGACTTCACCGGCCACGGCTGCGTGAACTGCCGCGAAATGGAACAGCGGGTATGGTCGGACCCGACGGTACAGGAGCTGCTCCGCAACGAATTCGTCGTGGTATCGCTCTACGGCGACGATAAGAAGAATGTCCCGGAAGAAGACTGGGTGACGCTGCCGAACGGCAAAGTATTGAAAGGACTCGGCCGGATAAACTCCAACTTCATGGCCGAAACATACGGCGTGAATGCCCAGCCCGCCTACATCATCGTAGACCATACGGGCAAACCGCTGCTGCCGGTCAGAGGATACAACCTCAACATCGAGGAGTATATCACATTCCTCAAGACCGGTCTGGCCGAATACCAAAAAGCCCGGCAGTAAATTCATCCGCAACCGTATAGCATACCGCCGGGGAGCTCCCCGGCGGTATTTTTTATGCTGCTTCCGCTGCCGCCCGGGGCAAATCCGAGGCATCGGCCGTCGTACGGGACAACGGCCGGCAAACCGGAAACGGGCCAAATGCGGCAGGAGGATACAAGAATCGGGAGCGGAGAGTGGAAAAAGCCGTTCCCGACTTCAAAATTCCGCCCAAAATCATTAACTTGGCAGAGTAATATCATGTACTTGCCGATGCTTCCGCTGAACATACTCGACATAACGCTGCCGCTGACAGACCCGATACTGAAATTCTTCGTCATCCTGACGATAATCCTGCTCGCACCGCTGCTCCTGAACAAAATCAGCATACCGCCCATCCTCGGACTGATAATCGCCGGTGCAGTCATAGGCCCTTACGGCATCAACCTTATGGAACGCGACAGCAGCATCATCCTCTCCGGTACGGCCGGACTGCTCTACATCATGTTCCTCGCGGGCCTCGAAATAGACCTCGGCGACTTCCGCCGCAACAGTTCCAAAAGTCTGTTGTTCGGCATGTACACCTTTCTGATACCCATGGTTCTGGGTATCGTCGCGGGCCTTTACGGACTCAATTTCTCGACGGAATCGTCGGTACTGCTCGCGAGCATGTTCGCATCGCATACGCTCATCGCCTACCCCATCATCAGCAAATACGGTATCACGAAGAACAGGGCAGTCACGGTAGCCGTCGGAGGCACCATCATCACCGACACGCTTTCGCTTCTCGTACTGGCCATCATCGTGGGAATGGCCACGGGCGAGGTAGACCCCCACTTTTGGGCCCAGCTCGGCGTCTCCATCCTCCTGTTCGGCTGCATCGTCATCTTCCTGTTCCCGGTCATAACACGATGGTTCTTCAAACGGGTGAAAGAGAGCGTTTCGCAATACATCTTCGTTCTGGCTCTCGTCTTCCTCGGCGCGGTGCTCGCCGAACTGGCCGGTATCGAAGGCATCATCGGGGCCTTTCTCACGGGTCTGTCGCTCAACAAACTGATACCCTCCACATCGTCGCTGATGAATCGCATCGAGTTCGTCGGAAACGCCATCTTCATCCCGTTTTTTCTGATAAGCGTCGGCATGCTCGTCGATTACCGCGCCTTTTTCCGCGATTTCGAAACCATCAAGGTGGCGGCCGTCATGACCGGCGTCGCCATCCTCGCCAAATACCTCGCCGCGCTCTTCACCCAGAAATCGTTCAAATACTCCGCAGACGAGAGGCGCGTCATCTTCGGCCTGAGCAATGCACAGGCGGCCGCCACTCTCGCCGCCGTGACGGTGGGCTACAACGTCATCATCGGCGAAACGGCCGCAGGCGAGCCCATCCGGCTGCTGAACGACAGCGTACTCAACGGCACCATCGTGATGATTCTCGTCACCTGCACCATCGCCTCTTTCGCAGCGCAGCGCGGAGCACGCAATATCTCCCTCAGCGAATCCATCTCCGACAACAAGAAAGAGGGCCGGTTCCGGGAAAACATCCTGATACCGTTGAAAGATTCGGAAAATACGGACGAACTCATCAACCTCAGTGTCCTAATAAAGAGGAAAGACAACCGGACAGGCGTCTATGCGCTGAACGTCATCAACAACCAGGAGTCGGACCCCAGTGCCGACGGAAAGTCGCACAAAATTCTTGAGAAGGCACAACAGACGGCGGCTTCGGCAGACATACAGCTCAACACCCTGCTCCGGTACGATGTCAACGTACCGAATGCAATCATGAGCGTCATCAAGGAGAACAAGGTAACCGACCTCGTCCTGGGGTTGCACGAAAAGAAGGAGTTCTCAGAATCGTTCCTCGGGCATACCACCGAACGGATTCTGGGCAGCAGCAACGTCACCACCTACATCTACCGGCCGGTACAGCCCGTGGCCACGGTCAAACGCAACCTCGTCGTCATCCCGGAGAACGCCGAAGAGGAGCTCGGATTCCCGTTATGGGTCATCAAGATGTGGAACCTTGCGCAGAACACGGGCAGCAAGCTGCTCTTTTACGGGACGAAAAAGACGCTCGACATCCTGCGCGACGTACACAAGGACAATCCCATCGAAGCCGAGTTCCGCCTTTTCGACGACTGGGACGACTTTCTCATCATCACGAGGGATATGCAGCCCGACGACGGACTCATCATCGTGATGAGCCACAAGGGGCTTCCTTCGTTTCAGACCGGCATGAAAAAGATACCCAACTACATGGCGAAATACTTCTCGGACTACAATTTCATTCTCATATACCCGATACATACCATCGCGGAAGAGAGCGAGAACAGAGACCTGCTCAACGCATCGCTGTTACCGAACTTCAACAAATTCGAAGGTATCGGCAAGAGCATCTCCAAAGCGCTCAAAGCCAAATGACAGCCGGGACCGCCGCGGTCCGAACGAACGAGCATTCCCGCAAGCGGATACAAGAGAGCCGGAACGGACCTCACACATCGCTGCCGACCTCGTATCGGTGCATTGCCCGGTATGTCTTGGGCACCACCCCTTCGTGTCTCTTGAAAAACTGCGAAAAGAAAGACGGATTCGGGAAATTGAGTTCCTCGGAGATTTGAAGTACCGACATGTCGGTAGAGGCCAACAAGATACGTGCATTGACCATCACATGGTTGTTAATGGACTCCGTAGCGGTCATTCCCGTCAGCTCCTTGCAGATGGCCGACAAATAACGCGGAGTGATGCAAAGCCTGTCGGCATAGAACTCCACGCTGCGGTGCTGCGCATAGTTCGCGGTCAGCAGCCGGACGAACTCCGCATAATATTTGCTTTTCCGCGAGAACGGCTGCTGCTCGATGACATTCCCCTTTCGGTAGATGCCGATAACCTCATAGACCACCGCCGAGGCGAGCAGACGCGATATGTCCATGCCGCACGGATGCTCTTTCCGGGCCGCATGCTCTTCCAGCAGACGGCACATCTTCAACAACCATCCGCACTCCTGCTCACCGAGGGAGATACACGGGTTATCCCGGACGAACAGGTAGAGCGGTGTCCCCAGCGGGATGTTGAAACTCATTAGGAACTGCGGCGTACACACGCACGCGTACCCTTTGAAATCCTCGCTCTTGCGGATTGCATACAATATCGTGCGGGGCAGAACCGAACACATGTCGCCCTTGCGCAGCCGGTAACTCTGGGAGCCTATCACGACATCGGCACTCCCTTCCAGACAGATACACAGCCCGGCCGCATTCACGATATGCGGAATATTCTCCATACAGAAAATATCGTTCTCGTTCCCCCTTATGAAAAAACTGTCGAAAAAGAGACGACCCTCCTCATCGAAATTGATTTCGCTAAAAACCTTATCTCCGCCATCCCGGAATGATATGTTCCTATATGTGCCATTCATGTTCCAAATATAGACATATTCCCGCCAAAAAGAATTATATCGAAAACCATATTTCCTTTTCAGAACATTTTCAACACCGGACAGAATATAGAACCGTATCACACCGCATGTACTTTAGCGGGAAATTTATCAAGCGGACAGAAGATGAAAGATGTGAAACAATGCACCGTCCTGCTGCTGATGCTGCCGGTTCTGCTGACCGGATGCAGGCACGGAAGCCTCCCAAAAGAGGTTGTCAGAACCGTCAAACTGACCGAAGCGACCGGATGCGAAGGGGAAAGAAGCATCAGTTTTCCGGGCAAACTGAAGGCATCGTCCGAGGCGAACCTCGCTTTCCGTATCAGCGGGCCGATTGCGGAGATTCCCGTCACCGTCGGACAGCAGATACGCAAAGGAGAAACGGTTGCCCGGATGGATTCGCGCGACTATGCCCTGCAACTGGCGGCTACCGAAGCGGAATACAAACAGGTAAAGGCCGAAGCCGAACGCGTCATCCGGCTCTACGAAAAACAGAGCGTATCGGAAAACGACTACGACAAGGCCGTATCGGGCCTCCAGCAGATAACGGCGAAGTACAATGCGCACCGCAATGCCCTCGCCGACACGCGCCTCACGGCACCGTTCGACGGTTACGTACAGAAAATCCACTACGATGCCGGGGAGACCGTCGCGGCCGGCATGCCCGTGGTGTCGTTGATTAGCTCCTCCGCGCCGGAGGTCGAGATAAACATTCCGGCCAGTGAATTCATCCGCAGCGACGAGTTCAAAACCTACCGCTGCAGTTCGGAAATATATCCCGACCGGGAGTTCCCGCTAGAGCTCGTCTCCATCAGCCGGAAAGCGAACCTGAACCAGCTCTACACCGCGAGACTCCGTTTCCTGCCGACCGGTCCCGACACGCCGCTGACTCCGGGTATGTCGGTCATGGTGACCATCGGGCTCAGGAGCGGCACGACGGGAGCGGTGAAAATTCCGCTGTCGGCCATGTTGGAGCACGACAGCACACCGGCCGTGTGGGTCTACAACCCCGCAGACAGCACCGTGGCACTCCGTAAGATAAGACCGTCGGCCATATCGCGGGACGGCATACTGACAGTAACCGGGGGACTGCACGCCGGAGAACAGGTAGTGACGGCGGGGGTACACGCCCTGAAAGAGAACGACAAGGTCAAGCCGCTGCCGACCGCGACCTCAACGAACGTGGGAGGTCTGCTATGAAGGATTTAGGAAACTGGGCGCTCGACAACAGGAAGCTGATATACTTCCTCGTCGCCGTACTGACGATAGGCGGCGTCTTCGCCTATTACGACATGAGCAAGCTCGAAGACCCCGAAATCAAGGTGAAACAGGCCGCCGTGGTCACGGTCTATCCGGGAGCCTCCGCCCATCAGGTGGAACTCGAAGTGACGGATGTGCTGGAGAAGAGCATTCGGTCGATGAAGGACATCGGCGAAGTGACGAGCCGCTCGATGAACGACATGTCCCTGATAAACGTATCGCTCTCCACACTCGTCACGAACGAAGAGACGGAACAGTGCTGGGACATTCTCCGCCGCAAAGTGGCCGACGTACAGGCGGAGCTGCCCGAAGGAGCCTCCGTATCCGTGGTAATGGACGATTTCGGCGACGTATTCGGCATGTTCTACGCCATGACCTTCGACGGCTATACCGACGCAGAGGCCGCACGGTATGCCGAACTCGTGAAAAAGGAGGTGATGAAAATCGAAGGCATCTCGAAGGTGAACATCTACGGCCAGCGGCCGGAGTGCATCTACATAGAGCTCTACGAAGACAAACTCGCCAACCTCGGGGTACATCCGGCAGAGGTCCTCGCCACCCTGAACGGACAGAACAAAACCGTGTACTCCGGATACTACGAAAGCGGCGGTTCCCGGCTGCGCGTAACCGTGAACGACCGTTACCGCACGACGGAGGACATCGGCAGCCTGCTGCTGCAGGGACATGAGGACGACCAGCTGCGGCTCCGCAACATCGCCTCCGTTACCGAAGGGTATGAAAATCCTGTCCGCAACGAGCTGCGGTACGACGGCCGGAGGGCACTGGGCATCTCCATCTCCGCGCTGAGCGGTACGGATATCACCAAAATAGGACGCCAGGTCGAACGGACGCTGGAACGGCTCGAAAACGAACGTATGCCGGCCGGTATGGAGATACACGAAGTATTCTTCCAGCCGGAAAAGGTAGAGGCGGCACTCGATTCGTTCCTGATAAACCTCGTCGAATCCGTCCTCATCGTGGTCGTACTCCTCATGTTCGCCATGGGATTCCGCAGCGGTGTCATCCTCGGGTTCAACCTGCTCGTCACGGTACTCGGCTCGCTGATGATACTGAACGTCTTCGACGGCTCGCTGCAGCGCGTGTCGCTGGCATCGTTCGTACTCGCCATGGGAATGCTGGTGGACAATGCCATCGTGATACTGGACGGCATTCAAGTGGATATGCAGCGCGGCATCGAACGCCGCACGGCCCTGACCGGCATCGGCCGGAAAACGGCCATGCCCCTGCTGGGCGCCACCCTCATCGCCATCCTCGCCTTCTTTCCCATCTTCCTGTCGCCCGATACGGCAGGCATCTATGTACGCGACCTGTTCATCGTGCTGGCCGTATCGCTGCTGCTGAGCTGGATACTGGCGCTCACGCTCGTCCCGGTACTCGCCGACAAAAGACTGAAGGTGAAAGGGAACAGGGAAGGAGACCCCTACGGAAACCGTTACTACCGGGCACTGCGCAGCGTACTGAACTGGGTGCTGTCTCACCGCATCGTCTCGCTCTGCGTAGGGTTCGGTCTGGTCGCCGTCAGCCTGCTCTGTTTCCGCACCCTGCCGCAGGGTTTCTTTCCGGATATGGATTACGACCAGCTCTATATAGAGTACAAACTGCCGGAAGGGACCAACAGCACACAGGTCGGAGAAGACCTGCACGCCATAGAGAATTATCTGCTGGGACGCAGCGAAATCACCCACGTCACGACCTCGATAGGCGGCACGCCCAGCCGGTACAACCTCGTGCGGAGCATCGCCGACCCGTCGCTGGCCTATGGAGAACTGATAGTGGACTACACCTCGCCCGAGGCACTGACGGCCTCTTTCGACGAAATACAGACGTACCTCAACGCCAACTATCCGGACGCCTACGTGCGGTTGAAACGCTACAACCTGATGTACAAGAAATTCCCGATTGAAGTGGAATTCAGCGGTCCCGACCCGGCCGTCCTGCGCGACCTGACGGCCCAGGCCGCCGCCATCATGGAGGAGAGCCCCTCGCTTCAGATGGTGACAAGCGACTGGGAGCCCAAGGTACCGGTACTCATCGTCGATTACAACCAGCCCGTAGCCCGGAATATCGGCCTCAGCCGGCAGGACATCGGTCTCTCGCTGATGAGCGCGACAGACGGCATCCCGACGGGAACATTCTATGAAGGGACGGAGAGCAAGACCATTTACATGCGCTGCGTGGACCGCGACGGGAATCCCATCGAATCGCTCGAACACACGCCCGTATTCGGACTCATGCCTGCGACCGCGGGTCTCGACCGCCAGACGGTCGGGGGATTGCTGACAGGCACCCTGTCCGAGGAGGAGGTGCTCGCCTCCCTGCTCAGTACCGTTCCCCTCAGCCAGGCGGTCAACGGCGTACACGTGGAGTGGGAAGAACCCGTAGTCATCCGCCGGAACGGGGAACGGGCCATGCGGGCGCAGTGTATCCCCGTACCGGGCGCAGCCGTCGAGAACGCCCGCGCCTCCATAGCGGAACAGATAGCATCCATCGAACTGCCCGAAGGGTACGACATGAAGTGGGAAGGCGAAAAGAGCGCCAGCAACGAATCCATGAAATACCTGTTCAAATACTATCCGCTGGCCGTCATCCTGATGATTGCGATACTCATCGCCCTGTTCAAGGATTACCGGAAACCGGCCATCATCGTCCTGTGTCTGCCGCTGCTCTTCATCGGCGTGATTTTCGGCATGATGCTCTCGGGCAAAACGTTCGGATTCGTGGCCATCGTCGCTACGCTGGGACTGGTCGGCATGCTCATCAAGAACGGCATCGTTCTGATGGATGAAATCACGCTTCAGATAAACGCCGGCAAGGAGCCCGTCGATGCCCTGATGGAGAGTTCGGCGAGCCGTTTCCGTCCCGTCATGCTGGCATCGCTCACGACCATCCTCGGCATGATACCCCTCTTGGGCGACTCGCTGTTCGGCCCGGCGGCGGTCGTCATCATGGGCGGTCTGCTGGTCGGAACACTCATTACGCTGCTCTTCATTCCCGTGCTCTACGCACTGTTCTACCGCATCCGGATAAAATAGTCCACACATTCACCGAACCATGAAACAGATACGAATCATCATCCTCGCCCTGCCGCTTCTCGCCCTGCCGGCACTCGCCGCCGGAGAGGAGGTCTCGCTCGACCGGTGCAGGGAGATGGCACTGGAGAACAACCGCCGGATAGCCATCGCACGCCAGGCCGACGAACAGGCCGCCTACACGGTAAAAGCCACGAAGGCCAACTTCTTTCCCAAATTCTCCGCGGGCGTATACGGTCTCTACGCCTCGTCGGCGAACGATATGAAACTGGCCCTCGGCGACATACGGCTCTTCGACCCAAGTACTCTGGAGGGCATCGTTCCCCCCGCCCTCGAACCGTGGCTCGACCGGCTCTCCCTCCTCCGCCTGCCCGAGCTGTCGCTGAAGCTCGACCTGAACAACTCCTATCTGGCCGGCGTGAGCATCGAACAGCCGGTTTACATGGGGGGCAAGATACACTCCGCCTACCGCATGGCCCGTATCGGCGACGAGCTGGCCGCCCTCAACGTATGCCTGACCGAAGAGGAGGTCATCGTCGAAACCGACCGGGCATACTGGACCTACGTCCAGACGCTCGAACTCCGCAAATCCGCCGGCGCCTACAAGGCGGTAGTGGAGGAGTTTCTGCGGACGGTGAGCAATGCCGTGGAGGCCGGCATGAAGTCGCGCAACGACCTGATGAAGGTACAGGTACAGCTCAACCGGGCGGAACTGCAGTTACAGCGGGCCGACAACGGTGTCCGGCTCTCCCGGATGAATCTCTGTCAGATGGTCGGACTGCCGCTCGACAGCGACATCGTTCCGTCCGAATCGTTCGGCGACGAAACCGCCCCGGCCGCAGCTGGAACCGACATCACGGCCCGGCCCGAATACACCATGCTGTGCAAGCAGGTCGAGCTGAAACGACAGGAGCAGCGTTTCATCCAAAGCGACTTTCTGCCGTCGGTAGGAGTTCGGGGAGGCTATAACTACACGTACGGCATGAAAATCAACGGCCGGCCGCTCTTCGACAACGGCGGATTCTCGGCCATGATAGCGGTTTCGATTCCCCTGTTCCACTGGGGCGAGGGCATGAACAAGGTCCGCGCGGCCAAAGCGGAAACGGCGATGGCCGAACTGCAGCGCGACGAAATGGCGGAGAAGATGGAGCTCGAAGCCCAACAGGCGCTCAACGCCGTGAACGAATACATCCTCGAAGTCAGGCTGACCGAATCCGCCCTTTCGCAGGCGGAGGAAAACATGCAAACGAGCGGCAACTTCTACGAGGCGGGCATGGAACCCATCTCCGACTACCTCGAAGCCCAAGCGATATGGCAAAACGCCTCGGCAGAATACATAGCGGCCCGGGCGAAACTCGCCATCAGCCGGTCGGAGTACATGAAAGCCGCGGGACTGCTGTAAACGGGCTCCGCAAAACGGAAAATGCGCGGGGAGACGCAGGCTGCGTCTCTCCGCGCATACAATCTCTCTATCCTGCCGGAGATTCCGGGAGGATACGGTACCGGTACGGATAATTTCGCTACCTTTGCGGACGGAAAATCGCACACCGACGCGACCCTGTACCCGAACGACAACGGCCAAGCCATGAAGAGAAAAGACCTCATCGTCATCGTCTGCGCCCTCGCGCTGCTCTCCCCCTTCTTCCTGTTCCCTTCCGTGTACGAATTCTACAAAGAGTTCAACGCACAGCATGGAATGGTGATGAGTTTCATCAAATTCGCCCTGCTCTCCACTTTCGGCGAATGCATCGGACTCCGGATAACCCACGGGGTTTACAACCGCCCCGGTTTCGGCATTGCACCACGTGCGCTGGTGTGGGGCATTCTCGGTATGGGCATCAGCATGGCCATGACGATATTCGCCTCGGGAGTCCCGGTCTTCCTCGCCTCGCTCGGCATGGAAAACGCCCCGGCAGCGATGGCCCTGCCGCTGTCGTGGCAAAAAGTGTTCGTCGCATGTTGCATATCGGTGGCCATGAACACCATCTTCGCTCCCGTATTCATGACGCTCCACAAGGTGACCGACACCCACATACTCGCTACGGGCGGAACGCTCCGCGGTTTCTTCACCCCGCTGCACATGGGCGACACGCTCGCCGGACTCGACTGGCACCGACAGTGGAACTTCGTTTTCAAGAAAACAATACCGCTTTTCTGGTACCCGGCCCACACGGTAACGTTCCTGCTGCCGGGCGACGCAAGGGTACTGTTCGCCGCGCTGCTGGGAGTGATACTCGGCATCCTGCTGGCCGTGGCCGCCCACCGGAAGTGAGCAACGCCGCCGGTTTGGAGATTGGTGAAAATAGCCTATCTTTGCACCGTCTTTTACACGCCCTTTCATGCGCCGGCCGTGCAGAGACAACGGGGTGTAGCGCAGTCCGGTTAGCGCACCTGCTTTGGGAGCAGGGGGTCGTGGGTTCGAATCCCGCTACCCCGACAAGCCTAAGAAACTGGCAATTACAGTTTTTTAGGCTTTTTCATTTGCGTTTCCCCTATCCTTTTTATCGCCACACATTAGGTAATGAATAGTCAAAACAGGTAAATTTGAGGCAAATCTTATGCAAGATTCAAGCAACAAGCGCGGTCGAACTACTCCTTGACAAAAGATACACAGCGTGACAAAACATACCCACCCAAAGGGAGGGTCAGTCACCGAGACAACTTGCTTGTCCAATAATCGCAGCACCTTGCAGACAGCAGGGAGCGCTATTCTCCGGTTATCTCAATCAGATTATTTTCCGGCCCGAGAATACAACTCTCGTAATAACCGTCTCCCGTCGTCCTCGGTCCGCTAAGTACCTCGTAACCGTCGCTGCCGAGCCGACAGGTCAGTTCGTCCACCGCCTCCCTGCTGCCCACCCCCATCGCAATATGGGCAAGACCGCAACGCGGCGACGGCCCCACATCGTCCGAAAGACCGGGGCAGGTCATTATCTCCAACCGCGAACCGTCGCCGAAAACGAGAAAATACGACCTGAAACCCGTACGGACATTATGGTACACGGCACCTGCCGAAGCCCCGAAATAGTGTACGAAAAAATCCCTGACACACTCGATGTCATGTGCATAAATGGCAACGTGGTCTATTCTCATACTTCCTGTTACACATTGACGGACCACATGCGGCCCGGGGACCGCGGTCTGTCCGATACTCCGTCGTCCTGTACCCGGCTGGAACGGATGCCTCGACAACTATTTACCGCAATCGACCGCTATCTTGATTACACCGTCTGCCCTCTCCTCGAAAAGACGGTATGCCTCTCCGATACGGCTCAACGGGAAGCGATGGGTAATGAGCGGCGTTGTGTCGATTCTACCCTCCTCGAGAAGACGGAGAATCTCGGCACAGTCGCAGCCATCCACCCCTCCCGTCTTGAAGGTCAGGTTTTTTCCGTACATTTCCGGCAAAGGCAGCAACTGCAGTCTGTCATAAAGCGCGACAACCGTGACGACGGCATTGGGACGTGCACACTCCCACGCCAACCGGAACGTATCGGTTCCTCCAGCCACTTCCAGCACCGCATCGGCCCCTCCATGGTCGCTGTGGCGAAGCACGAAATCCCGGCACTCTTCCGAGCCGGTCACCAGCACGCCGGGATAATGCTCCTTCACGAAACGGGCTCTTTCCGGCGAATTTTCGCAGACGATGACACGCTTCGGCCTCTTCAGCATCACGCAGAGCAAGGTGCACAGCCCCGTAGGCCCCGCCCCGATGACCAGTACCGTATCCTCCTCCGTTATCTCCGAAATACGGGCAGCCCAGAATCCGGTAGCAAGCAGGTCTCCCACGAACAGGGCCTGTTCGTCGCTCACCGTATCGGGAATACGGTTCAGACCCCGGTCGGCATAAGGGACCCGGACATACTCCGCCTGACCGCCGTCGATACGGCATCCCAACGCCCAGCCCCCCTCCGGGTCGGTGCAATTGTTCACATAGCCGCGGCGGCAGAAGAAACACTCGCCGCAAAAGGTCTCGACGTTCACCGTCACCCTGTCACCGACCTTCACCGAGGCAACCTCCGCCCCCACCTGCTCCACCACTCCCACCATCTCGTGTCCGACGGTGATGCCCGGCACCGCACGGGGCACGCTGCCGTGCTTGATATGCAGGTCGCTCGTACAAATACTGCACAGCGTCACGCGTACGACCGCATCGCGCGGCCCCGTCAGTTCCGGTACCGGCTTATCCGACAGTCCGAATTTCCCGTGTTCGATATAAGTGTATGCCCGCATGGCGAAAAATCCTTTCGACAAATTTAGCCATTTTCCGCACACGCAGAACATCCAGGACATGCCATCGGCACCGAATCACTCCCCTTTCCAAAGGGATGCCCGCTCCCGCCGCAATGTACCGCCGGAAAATATTTTCAGCACCGGATGCAACAAAACGCCCCCCTTCCGCATCCTATTAACAAAGGGGAGCGCCGAAGAGGCCTGCCCGAAACCGCCACAATGGAAAAGTCATGAAAACACGCCTTTTATCCGGACTGCTTTCGCTGCTCGGATTCTCCGGAATCGCCGCATCGTGCAACAACGAAGAGTACCAATCCGCCGGCGAATACGGCACGCCGTACGCCCGCTTCACTTTCAAAGGGACCGTCACCGATGCCGAGGCCCACTCGCCGCAGGAAGGCATCCGGGTAATCTCCCGCAGCGCAGAGGCACCGGAGCTGACCGATACGGTCTATACAGACCGGGCCGGCGCATACCTCATGGAGTTCGAACACATCTTCCCGAACGTAGAGAAGGTCGAACTCCGGGCCGACGCACAGGAGAGGGAGAACGGCATTCTGTTCGAGGAAGCCCGTCACACCATCATCATAACGGAGGAGGATTACACCGGTCGGGGGGAAGGCAGTTCATGGAACCACGGCACCGTCACGAAGAGCGTGGATTTCGCTCTGGAGCGCAAAAAATGAAAACGACGTACCGATAATTCCGGTCGGAGCTCCCGTCCGCGCAATCATTTAATCGACAATTATTAATTTTGCCGAAAGATTCGACAGGAACGTACACGCTCCCCCTTTACGAACCGCACACATACGACATGAAAAACGTTTTCCGTTTACAATCATCGCTATTGACCGTTCTGGTGGCGGCGGTACTGCTTGCGGGCGGATGTTCGGCCGCAGCGGACGCCCCGTCGGAAAACGGCGGCGCCAGGCCGCCTGAGGAGGGAAAGCACCATCCGCTGAACATCTCGCTCGACGGGAAGGTCGGCTGGATAAACGAATCGGGCAACGTCGTCCCGATATACGGCATCAAGGTCACCATGATAGACGGCGAAGGGATACGCACGGACTCCACGCACACCAACTACAACGGCCGGTTCCTGATAGAACACGCCGCCGTGGCGGTCGGAAATTCCTGGGAGGCCCGGCATATCTATGTCGAGATAATGGACGACAGAAGCCCGGAAGACAAACTCGGGAAGCCTACCTACAAATACCGGCGCATCCTGAAAGAGATAAACTCCGCCCCAAACAACGAAGCCTTCCTCACCATGGACGACATCATCGTGGAGAGGATAGACAGCGAATAATGCCGGAGAGAGGATGAAGAACGGCTTGGGAGTGCGCAGACGGCTCGCACTCGACATATTCTCCAGTATAGAGGACAAACGCATCGCGGCTCACGAACTGCGTACCATCATGTGGGAGGCTACCCTCCGCTGCAACCTCGCGTGCCGTCACTGCGGAAGCGACTGCCGCAGCGAGGCCGCCGTACCCGACATGCCCGCCGCCGATTTTCTCCGGACAATCGATACGATAACCCCACATGTCGTTCCGAATCGGGTTCTCATCGTCATTACGGGCGGAGAGGCCCTGATGCGGCGCGACATCGAAGAGGTCGGACGGGCCCTTTACGACCGGGGGTATCCGTGGGGCATCGTCACGAACGGAATGCTGCTCGACGAACGCCGCCTGGAGTCGCTGCTTCGTGCCGGCCTGCATACGGCTACCGTCAGCCTCGACGGTTTCGCCGAAACTCATAACCGCATACGGCGGAACGAACGCAGCTACGAACGCGCGCTCGGCGCCCTCCGGCTGCTCGCCCGTCAGCCGGACATCCTCTACGATGCCGTGACCTGCGCCAATGCAGACACCCTCGCCACCCTGCCCCGATTCCGGGATTTCCTGATAGCCGAAGGGGTGAAACGCTGGCGCATCTTCACCATCTTCCCGGTAGGCCGCGGCGCAGACGACCCGAGTCTGCAACTCGATACGGAACAATTCCGCCGTCTGATGGAGTTCATCCGAGATACGCGCCGCGAAGGCCGCATCGCGGTCAATTACGGATGCGAAGGCTTTCTCGGCCGGTACGAAGGCGATGTACGCGACACGTTCTACCACTGCAGCGCCGGCGTATCCATCGCCGGCATCAGGGTAGACGGCGCCATCTCGGGATGCACGAGCATTCGAGCCCGCTACGACCAGGGCAACATTTACCGAGACGATTTCATGGACGTATGGAACAACCGTTTCGCACCATACCGCGACCGCGAATGGATGCGGCACGGTGCGTGCGGGAATTGCCGCGTATTCAAATATTGCCGCGGCAACGGGATGCATCTGCGCGACGAAACGGGACAACTGCTCGTGTGCCATTACAAGAAACTGTTATGACCTATGGAATATAAAGTAGAGAGAGACGGCACGCTGCTGCCGTTTCTGTTGGAACGCATGGAAGGCAGGAGCCGCAGCTCCGTGAAATCATATCTGACGCACGGACAGGTCGCGGTGAACGGATGCCATACCACCCGCCACGACACCCCGCTGACAGCAGGCGACACGGTTACGGTCACAAAACACCGGACAGCCGGAACACTGCATCACCCGATGCTCCGCATCGTGTACGAAGACGAACGGCTGATAGTTGCCGACAAACGGAACGGATTGCTTTCGGTCGGTACTGAAAAAGAGCACCGCAAAACCGCCTTCTACATCCTGAGCGAATATATCAAAAGGAACAATCCCGCGGCCCGGCTCTTTGTGGTGCACCGCCTCGACCGGGAAACTTCCGGTCTGATGATTTATGCCAAAGACCAGCGGACACAGGAAATCCTGCAAAAGAACTGGAAAACCATGGTGCTCGATAGACGCTACGCGGCCGTCGTGGAGGGGCGCCTGCCGCAGACGAAAGGAACCATCGCCACTCTCCTCCGCGAAGACCGCAACCGCAAAGTCTGGGCCTCTTGCAACGGTACGGGAGAGGAGGCCGCCACGGACTATACCGTCCTGCGGGAAGGGCGGAACTACTCCCTCGTGGAACTCTCGCTCCACACGGGCAAGAAGAATCAGATACGGGCCCACATGGAGTGGATGAAAACACCGATAGCCGGCGACAAAAAATACGGCGCACAGACCAACCCGGCCGGACGCGTCTGCCTGCACGCCTACAAACTCTGTTTCATCCACCCGACAACAGGAGAGCGGCTCGATTTTTCCACAGGGATTCCCCGTATCTTCGAAGATACGGTCGTCTGACCTGTTTCCCGGTCAGAAAATGAGAACCGGACGACAAACGTCGAATGATGCGTACGCTTTGCCTGTCCGTATCTTCTTTACCCGTGTCCCGTCCGCTGCATACCCGGCTGGCATCAGCCGGCACCCCCCTGCCCCGTAACGGCGTACCCTCCCGGCAACAGACCAGCATCAAGAAAAACGGACCCAAACTAAAAAAATCTTCCGACGTTTGGATTGCATCCGGATAATTTATTATCTTTGCGTCGCTTTTAAAGCGGGATGTAGCGCAGTCCGGTTAGCGCGCCACGTTCGGGACGTGGAGGTCGAAGGTTCGAATCCTTTCATCCCGACCAAAGAAAGAGAGGTCTTCAAAAAATTGGAAGACCTCTTTTTTCTTATACAGACACCGGCACCCCGCACGGCCCCCCTTCTCCGTACCGAGTATGTCAGTGCCGGTCCAACTAGCCCGTAACACTATGCTCCTTCACATAAAAGCACATTTTTTATTCAATATATATTGTTGCCGATTAATAAATTTGTCGCTATATTTAAAGCGCAAAATTAATCATCGAGACAGTGCGGATTTAGCCCCCCTTATGCCGGTGCCCCCAACCCGACCATAAGAAATCCGTACTGTCTTCTTATTTTTGCATCACAGATGAGTCTACTTGATGTCCAAAGAGTGCACGGACTTGACCGGCTCAACTCTTCGGATAGAGAAGGACAAACGGAAAAGCCAAACGTCGGTCTATACGAACAGAACGGACTTCTCCCCCCTCTGCCCATACCCGGGTCCAACAGGCCACATGACGGTCTGCCAAAATTATAACAACGGAAATATCACACCGAAAACACATTCCACTAAAAGTCGGGACATTGATTTACGCCCCATATTTCAATCACATACTGCCATGTTCTTCTTCCGTGAGCAGACTTTAACCGTGAAGACAAGATAAAGACGAAATACAATATATAACAAAACATAGCAGAACAAAGTCTCTACTTCAAAGAACAAATTCATCCCAAAATCATGGGATGGAGGCCAAACATCGATTATGATATCTTCTGCCTTTCTCAAAGAATCCACAAAGGCCAATCTATAAGTTTATGTCTCTAAAGATACGAAATTACCCATAAAAAACATCCGGACAGAACAGTCTCTGCCCGGATGTCCGCAAACAAGGAAACTCCTTATGGAAGTTATCTACGTTGAATTACCACCCCCAAATGGCATATGCAAAAATCAAAACACACATGAGACCGATAAGGATGCCGTCACGAGTCTCTATCGCAAACGTATTCGTATGCTTCCACCTCGCTTCGCACGTTTCCAGATTAATGGACAAACCCACAACTATCGGCAACAAAAAGAATATACCTATCATGATATATCCACCCAACGGCCACGTCGTCAAAGTCGTCAAAGTCGTCAACAACCGGCTCGACGGAAACAACTTATGTAGAAGTTGCAAAATATCCATACACAGGCAACTGCATATACCGCCAAATCCGATAGCTGTCTGCGTCTTTCTGGCATAAAACGACAATGACACGCATAGACATACAGCCGATAATAAAAATACTTAATCCACATCAATACACTGCATTTACATCACCTTCACCGGCACCCATAAAATTATACATCATGTTTTCCAATGACGCCTCTAACGACAGTTATGTACCCCTACCTAATCTATGATTCCGGAATCAAGTACAGAGGAAACCGATAGCGCCTATCAAGAGCATGAAAATAAACTCCTGATTCATCAAATACATCGCCATCAAGATAGGCATATGACTGAGCCCACATCCATGTTAAGACCTTCTCTGTACACAAATCCCAGATACACCTGCTTCCATCATCGTCTTTACACTCTTCCCTACCTTGATAGACCTGCCTCCGATACGCTCCATTCGTTCTTACCATAAATTCTACCTTATCCAAAGACACTTGTACGAGCTGTGCTTTACGTGTTTTCAAATATAGGTCCGTATCGAACCTACACACAACCGTTACAACAATTCTCAATGTATCCTGTACACAAGATGTACTTATCTCGATTTCAGTATCCCAAGAATCCCTATTTACAATAACGGGTACAGCAACATTTTGTGCCTCAATAATTCCTCCCGCACTTATCATAACGTACAAAAGCAACAAGAATATTTTTTTCATAATCTCTGCAACGAACGGCACTAAAGCAATGAATATCAAACGTAAAAGAAACACAATAAAAAGGACAACGGAAAGCTATGACAACTTTCCGTCTTTTCCTTTCTCAATCAGGGAGCAAATGGACGGTTATTCTAAACGACCATTGCATCGTATAGCGCGGAAAAAGATATTCCCTATCCTTCATCTCAGCATAAGGTTGATGCCACATCCATTCGACTATCGTATTCTCACATAATCGCCAGATGCATCTGTCCGGATACCGTTTTCTGATTTCCGATTCACTATAATAACAGGTTGGCCATCGCCCTTTGCGTTTCCGGCCGTCCATATACCCCTCAATGAATTGCAGGCGCACATCCGTAGGTCGGGGCTGCCGACTGATATCCCGCAAATCATTATCGAAAACGACCGAAACAACTACGCCAACATCGGTAGGCCGTTTGACACAGGAGGTGTGTAACTCAAGTGTCTGGTTCTTAATACCAGTGATAAACATAGGTATCTTCGCATCCGACTGTCCGAAGACACTCATACACGATACTCCAACAACAAATAGCAACAAAACCTTTTTCATGCTATTACACTTTCCTATCAATAGCAATATAAATTGTCCATCCCTTTAAGCAGTCTATCTCTCACCTCAGTTTTATTTTACCATATCCTATCTGTTCCAAGAAATCTTTTGCGTCATAGATGCTGGAATTAAATACAAAGGGAAATAATACGTCCTGTCAAAAGGAACTCTTTTCAACTCGTCATATTCATCGTATTCATTTCCGCTCAGGTCATCGTACGACTGATACCACATCCACCTAACAACTTCTCGGGCACACACATCCCAAATACAACGCACAGAGTCTGGCGGCATGTCATAGCGGTCATACTTAAGATACCGCACCTTTCCCGAACTATCTTTGACATTAAGTGCCAAAGAGGAGAACGTAACGCTGCTGAGTTTGACCTGTCGTGTTTGTTCAAAAAATTCGGCATTGAAACGTAACGTGACACCTACCCATACACGAACGGTATCCTTCACACAAGAGGAAACCAACTCCACTCGGTTATTCCAGTCTCTATGTATAATCACCGGAATATCATCCGGCCGAGAAAAGGCACATTGTCCGAATAACCCCAATACAAATACCAGCAATAATTTCCTCATAGGCTCATCTTTAGAACATACCCGTTTAAAATACCGGAAAGCATCATAATCTTTCCGGTTGAACGCATGATTACTTCCGAGGCATCAGGTAGAGCGTGACGACGAATGTCCACCGTTTTGTATTTTCCGTAAAGACATAATCCCGACATTCGATAACTGAATACGGTTGATGCCACATCCATCGGACTATCGTATCCTCACACAGTCGCCAAATACAACGGTCCGGACGTTTTCTCGTTATTTCGCTTTCGCAACGATAAATGACCGGAGACGCTCCTTTTCTTCGTCTGCCCTCCAGATACCCTTCTATGTAGCTTAACTCCACATCTATCGGATGGACCTCCCGGTCAATATCATGCAAATCACTATCAAAAGTCACCCGCACTCCAACCGCTACCTTAGTCGGCCGCCTTACGCATGAAGTCTGCAGCTCCACAATGTGGGTTCGCATGTCGCTGATGAATACAGGCACGCCACCGGATTCCGATTGTCCGAACAGAGGAAAAAACGACAAACAAAAAAACACCGTGTACACTATCTTCCTTACCATACCCTACATATTAATAGCAATACAAATCCATCAAATTAGGCAACCGGTTTTTCAATTGCGTTCTATAATAAATACGCAGTATCGACAACAGGCGGCGACTTACCTGTGGCATCGTATCCAAATTATTATACATTCCCGACATATTTCGAGTAGAGCCCAATTTAAAATACTGTACAGCCTGCATAAAATCTTCACTTGAATAACCATTAGTCTGTAATCGTTGGAAAGCTTCCTGATATCTACGCCCTGCCTCTGTCAAAACTTCTTCTCCTTCTGCATTTATTTCTGTCATACCATCACCTGCACCTGAACCAAAACCCTCACTATGTTCAGTTGCCCATATGCTGGCTATTACATCTCCCATGAAGTATGCCTCTACCTCATTATAAATAGATGGTTTGCCTTGGCCATAATCGTATTGTACTGCATGAGTTAACTCATGACTAAGCAGATAAACGATATAACTCATATCATATTCACCTCGGCGGTTCGTTAAAGGAATCCAAATCTCTCCGCCTGCTCCGTTCGAAACGAAAACCCCGACACCTTCCATCCCTGGATAAGGTCCCAATACAAGAGTATAAACATTATGAGACCTAAGCAGTCTATCAATCATCTCGTTGCCACCGCTATTATATGCAGCATTCAAAGCATTGATAAATCTACCGCCGACAGAATCTATGCCCATGGCGGGACTCATATTAGCCACATACGATACATAAGACGAACCTCCTCCTGCACTGATAACACTTATGCGAATCTCTTGCCCGTTAGGGTCCACAAATATCACCGGATTATTGCCGCAATAAGCATAATCCGACAGGGAGCAATACTTCTCTGCCAGCGGGTCTATGGCGTTCCAGCGGCAGAGGACGGGGTCGTAGAGGCGGGCGCCGTAATCCAGCAGGTCGGAACCCGGCTGCGGAAACTCCTCCTTTCCGTTATAACGGAACCTGTTGTACTGCGGGGCGAGCCGCTGCCCCTGGAAAACATCCGTACTGTATGCCGTCTCAGACTCCCCGAACGGAGCATACTCGTTATAGGCCGCCGGACGACCGTCCGCCAGCACCACACGCACGCTGCCAAGATGGTCTTGCACATACAGCAGAACGCTATCGCCCGACGGGCCGCTAACCAGACGACCGCCGGAAAACTCTGTCGAAAGCTCCAACTGAGACTGATTGTAGTCGTATATCAAAGAACCGAGGTAGTCCCTGCCCTTGCCGCCTTCCGAACCGAAACCCGCAGCGGATGCTCGCGAGCCGTCCGAAAGCCACGAGTAACGGCAGCCCCCTTCGGGCCACACGATGCTGTCCGTCAAATTTAAATAATTATAACGGAACTGCATCGGCCTTTCCGGATTAAATGTCAGGTTGCCGTTCAGGTCGTAGCCGAAAACGTAGTTATCCGATGTTCCCGAAGTCCCCGAGACGCTGCGCGTCATCGACGCGAGCCGGTTGCCGGAATAGGTGTAACGGCGGATTTCGGCACTGTTCGGGGAAGCCGTACGCTGGTGGGCAAGGATGTTTCCGTTGCCGTCGTAATTCATCGTATAGGTGACGCGGTCGTTCTGCTGCACCCTCGTCGCCTGACACAGACGGTTATGACCGTCGTAACCGTAGGTATGTACCACCCCTTCCCGACCGAAAACCTGCGACCCCGTCACAATCCACCCGATATTGCCGCCGGACGAATAGGTCATCTCCTGCGAATAGAGTCCCGGCGCTTCAAGCCCGGTCAGGCGTCCGCGGATATCATACGCATAATGCGTCGTCACATGCGTACCGCCGCTCCCGACCGTCTTGGACGCCAGCCGCCCCAAATCGTCGTAACCGTACGACACGCTCCCTTCGAGGCCGTTCAGCACGACCGTTTCAGCCAACAGGCGTCCATGGGCGTCATACGTATAGGCCGTACGCTTCGTATCGGACTTCTCCCAACGGTCCGACCAACTGTGGCACTCCTCGCTGAGCACCAGCCGCCCCATGAAATCGTACTTCATGCTGTAACGGCTGAGGCTGCCGTGCACGTTGCGTTCGACCACCTGAATCACCCGCCCCAGACGGTCGTAGTAGAACCATCGGCCGACGAAAGCACCGCTCGTCTTCATCCCTTCGGACACGACGGCAAGCGTCTCATGCGTCTTCAGGCCGCGCGTCCGATAATCACAATCGGATGCAGTACAGATTCCCTCGACGGGTTCATAAGCGAACGTACCCCGCACCAGGGTGACAACCGCCTCAAGCAGCCGGTCGGAAGGCGGTACGGACGACAGTTCGCAGTCGTCGTACGCCTGCACCAGGCGTTCCGCCACATCGGCATACTCGGACGGCACATAGTAGGCGAGGAACGGCCGGCCGGAAGGCGTCAGAAACGAACCTATCAGAAATTCGGACTTTATTGCTCCCCCGGCACCGAGGAACGCCTCCGCCGCATCGGAAACTCCCGACCAAACCGTCTCCCGACCGGCATAGACATACAGCCAGCGGTCGTCCTCCACGGCGAGCCGCCGGTATTCGTACCCGAACGGCCGGTCGTAACGGTACGCGGCCAACAGCACTGTCCGCGGCAGCGCAAGCGGAGTACCGGCATCGGCAACCGCCTGGTAGTCCGCGCGAGTCGCAGCCGAGACGGTATGACACATGTAACGCGACACGAGGCGCCCCAGCGCGTCGTAATCGGACATTACCCAATAGCCTCCGACGAGGTTGCCGTCATCGTCCATCGTCCGCATGTTGGCATCCTGCATGAGCAGTACCCTGCCGCCGAGGTCGTACACATAATACTCCCACCCCTTACCGGGCACCTGCTTCTCCGCGACACGCCCCCGAAGGTCATAGACATAGGCAAAACAGTAATCGACAACGAGCCGGCTATTCGGCGCATACGAGATACCCGCTTCGAGTGCGGCGGCACCTTCCGGAGTGACGACGTAGGCCAGCCGCCCCATGCCGTCATAGACGCGGTAGGTATCGGCCCCGTCGCAGCGCGAAAGGACGGTACGTCCCGCCTCGTCGGTAAACGTTTCGACCGTATGGCCGTCCTCATCGGTCGCGGTACTCTTCTCGAGGAAACCGGCCTCGCCGTAATATGCCTGCGCCACGGAGAATCCGCCCGTCTCCGCCGAATACGACAGGCGCAGTACCGCATCGTCGGCCGCGGCCGCATCCAGGCCGAACCGGGAGGAAACGGAAGCCGAAAACCCCGGCTGAGTACGTTCGAGGAGCAATCCGCGCGGGGACATCTCGAAACAGTTCCTGAAATAAGGCCTCGGCAGAGCCAACGAAAAGGCCGACGCATAATAGCTCTCCTGCTCGGCAACGGCATCCGCGCGGTATCCACCCGCATTGGACGACACCACGGGATAAGGCAGGTAGGAAAGCACCTCGCCGGCCTTCAGAAAAGTGGCGTGGACGGGGGTGACGATATCCTTGCCCGAAGGAGAACCGCCAACCTCGATACGCTGACGCTCCTCTCCCAAAGAGTCGTAATAGGTGACCGTAGCGACATAGTCCTCCGCCGAAACGGCGGTATGTGCAGCCGTATAGCGTTTCCGCACCGTCACGTTGTTGTCGGCAAGAATACCGGCCGACCATGCGTCGCTCACACGGAGAGTGCCGAGCGAAAGGTAGCGGGCGGCATCCACATACCAGTCCGCCTCCGTCTCTCCTCCTATCACACAGGGTTCAACTCCGTCCGCAGGCGATGCAGCAACGGTTTCCGATACGTTTTCGGCATCCGGTAAGGCCATCCGCAAGGACTTCCGACCGTATTCACAGGTCTCCAGCAGGTTACCGCAGTCGTCCTTCACCGCGTTGAGACGGCCGACGGCATCGTAATGGAAAGTCTTCATCCTGCCCGCCGCATCGGTCGCCGAGGTCATGCCGACCATCGGCCGATAGGTGTACGTGGATACGAGGGCGCCGGGCAGGTCGTCGCGCAGGCCGTTCAGGATATTCATGAAGGCACTGTCCGGAATATCGTCCGCATCGTCCCGGTCCCTCAGGGCCGCCGCCACCTGCTCGTAAGAGGCGCCTCGTATCTCGGCCACCGGATACATTCCCCGGTAACGCCACACGTAACAGGTCTCCGGCTGTCCCGTAGCAACGATATGCAGCGGATTGCCGTACTGGTCGAACTCCTTGATTTCCCGTTCGGCCAAAAGCTCTCCGTTGAAATACCGCTCCTCCCGACAGGGCCTGAACACGCTCCGCTCCTCCAGTCCCACGGTCACGGTAACCTCCCCGAAACCGATATATACGGCGCTCTTGTCCGTATCGTTCTTCACGATTTCCACTCCGACCGGGGTATGGAGCATGTTCGCGGCACACATTTTCCTGTAAACGGGCAGGTCGTAATCGGTCGGATACAGAAGACGCTGCACATAGACGTCGCCGTCCGTCTCGACCCGCACTTGCCGCAGGAGCAGGCCGGACGTGTAACCCTCCTCCTGCCCCAGCGTACCGTCGGGCCACTGACGGTAAGGCTTGGGAGCGTAATACATATATCCGGTTTCCACCGTATGTTCCCTATCGCCGTAACAGGTCGTCACACGCATGGATACGGGCCGGAAGAGCAGCAGACTCTCGGTCACGTCGAAATAGAGGCAGTCCTCTACCGTACGCATGTGGTTGGTTTCCCGCGCCCACACAGGTCTTTGCAGCGTCGCAGTCGTCACCATGTTCTTCACGAACAGGCCAACAGTCACCAACTGCATCACCTCCGGACTGTACAGGTCGTACGTCCATTCGGTCGTGCGCACCGCACGATAGCTGCCGTCCGGCAATCCTTCGTACTCCACCCGCCGGCCGAGGTTCCCGAAGAACCGCGGTTTCTCCTTGAAATAACCGCGTATCTCGCCTATATAGTGAACGGTACCGTCGGATGCTTCGGTCGTATCCTGAATCGATACGGATTTCCACTGCTCTCCGTCCGGAAAGGCGGGGAAACGGTAGTTCTTGGAGACGAAATCACAGGCCCATAGCCGCGTATCGTACTCATAATCCGTCCGGACGGACTTTCCGTTTCTCACATCCGTCACCTCCTCCGTCACCTCCCCGTAAAACACCCGGGCATTCTCCACCCTGGCTCCCGGAAGGACGGAATCGGAGTGGATGACGAGATATTCGTCCACACGACCGGCGGCAACTCCCACCTGCCTCCGCTCGGTAAAATCGGCTATGTCGAGCCGCCGGAAATCGACGGTCGTACCGCTCTGCCGGTAGGTGAATGTCCGGCGCCTGACAAGCGTACCCTCGTCGTAGGTTCTGATTTCGGCGATTCGCAGGCCGATGCTGACATCACCTGCCACCGCATCGCGATGCGTATTGGGGGCATACAAGAACTCCGTCCGGGAACCCGCCTGACGCGAAATGGCCTTCAGCGCGTTATAACGGGCATGATGGAAAGAGTAATCCCGTTTACCCGCCTGACGGCCCTCTACCGGTCCGTAAGGCGTCAAAAAATTAAGGTCCCTGTTGTCGTTCCGACCGTTGTAATATCCGAAGAAATCCTGGGCGTACCGGCTCTGCGGAGCCTCAGGTTGTGGTTCGATGGAGACGAGCCCCTCCACGCCGTAATACTCGAACGCATAAGAATCGTACAGCACGCTATCGCGGTCATAAAACGAGAGCCCGTTCAGTCGGAAACGTTTGACATCGTGTTCCCCCTCCCGGTTGTCGAACGACACCTTACAGACCAACTCTCCCTCCATATCGTACACCAGCATCGCAGCGAGCCTCCGCTCCGGGTTCAGGTCGAAACCTTCGGGATAACGCGACGGGACGTTTTCAAGTTCCGGTGCCAGCGGCAGCGGAGCATCCGTATAGCGGAACGCCACACGGCCGCCCCGGTGACGTATCCCGGTCAGCAACATGCAACTGTAAGCAAGACAGTGTACCCGGTCGGGAACCTGCCCGGTCACATCCATCTGCAAGAAAAGGTCGGAATCCGGCGCATCCGCCGATTTGCGGTAATAGGCTGCGAAACCCTCCACCTTTTCCGTCAGCATCCCCTTGTCCTCGTATTCGAACTCCACCGTATCGGCCAGGTCGGCCGACGTTATCCTCGTCAGCAGCCACGCCGTAGTAATATAGGCAGAGTTATCGACTGAAATGTCGTCGGTCACGACACCGTCCACCTCATGGCGGAAAACGTTCATAGGCCTCACATCCGCCTTGCAGGCGAATTCATATCGGTTTCCGAGCGGGTCGGTCACGGTAAAACATTCGACGATTTTCCGTTTTCCCCAGAATCCGTCATTCACCTCCGCATACTCGAAGGTTATCGCATCGTCATTACAAGAGGTTTTCACCAGTTCGGCACCGCTGCCGTTGAAATTGATAAGAAAACTCCCCGAACCGCCCGGATAGGAGTAACAATACTTATCCCAACAGGAGTCCTCGGTACCCGCTATCACCCGCGACAGATAGTCGAGCGTAGCCGTGCCGCCCGTCCGGACGGTATGGTCTGCAACCCCGTCATCCATCATACCGCGTATCTCCCTGACCACGGCGCCGCCGGCATTGAACGACCAGCCGAGTCCCACCGCTTCGGAGAGTTCCTCCAGCCGGATACCCGACGCATGGTAGGCAATCGAAAGGGGAACTTCCAGCTTACCGCACACGACACGATGGAGCGGAACCTCGATGTTCGTCAAACCGAGGGAATATTCCACGGGGAAATCCGCATACTTGGCCACATGGCCGGCACTCAGCGAAGGCGACAACCGCCGCATCTCCGGTCCCCACAGGTCGGCAGGCACCCCGTCTGCACCCGCAGCGGAGACAAACACCTGCCCGGTCTTCCGCACCACCCCGTTGCCATGCACCGGCGTCTCCGGTATCCCCGACAACATATCATTCCGTTTTTCCATAAGAATTGAGATTTTGATAAAAACAGCCATGAAAATACGCCGACAAGACACGGCACGGTTTCCACGACTTTCGACTCTCCGGATTGGCCGGGCATTGCCACACCGCCCGCCGACACGTTCCGAATATCCGGAGGCCGTTTTTCTGCAGGAAAGGGATTCGGGCATATTTTTTGTGTAGAGTTGCGAGAGATACAACGATTTGAAACACCGGATAAATCCGCTCTGCGGCCGACCGGCACCCGCCACCGGACGCATATGCTGCGGGCCGCATGCCCCGCAAACGGACAAATACCCAATAAGGAAGAAGAACGCCCGCGCAGCGATTCAGCGCACACACCGTTATGAACACGAACCGATTCGCCCAAGCTCTACTGAACGCCATCAAGGAGTTTCTCACCTGGATAGGACTTCCCCGCGAGATACTCGACACGGCAGATGAAATCATCTTCCTGATACTCATCGTCGCAATCGCTTTCATCGTCGCGGTCATCATACACTCCATCGCCTCACGGGTCACCCGGAGGGTATTGAAGCGCAAGCACGACAATTTCCTCAGTTCGCTCGCCAAATACGGCGTTCTGCGGAAACTGACGGCTATCATACCGCCGCTCATCATCTCGGCCCTGCTGCCCTTCGCTTTCGACAAACGTTCCGAATGGTTCATCATCGGCGATAAAATCACCTGGATTTACTTTTGCGTTGCACTGATATTCTCGGTCAATGCCATACTGAATACGGTCGGGGATACCCTGAAAACCAAAAAAGAGCTGCAAAACCGCCCGATGAAGGGCTTCATCCAAATCCTTCAGGTGATTTTCTCCTGCATCGGCATTATCGTCATCGTCTCCATCCTGATAAACAAATCCCCGTTCAACCTCATCACGGGCCTGGGAGCCTTCACGGCCGTCCTGATGTTGATATTCAAGGACACCATCCTCGGATTCGTCGCAGGCGTACTGATATCGGAGAACGACATGGTACGCATCGGCGACTGGATAGAGATGCCGCAGAACAACGTAAACGGCATCGTGACCGATATTACGCTGACGGTCGTGAAAGTACAGAATTTCGACAACACGACTGTCACCGTCCCGCCCTATTCGCTGGTATCGGGCTCTTTCATCAACTGGCGTGGCATGAGCGACTCCGGCGGCAGACGCATCATGCGCGAATACTCCCTGAAGCTCGACTACATCAAACCCTGTACGCCCGAATTTCTGGAAAAGATGAAAGGCTTCGACGAAGAACTGGGAAAATTCATCACCGAAAAACAGCAACAGGCCGCTGCCGGTCAGACAGTCAATACGGACAATCCGGCCGGATTGGTAAACGGCACCATCGACACGAACGTCGGTCTCTTCAGGGCCTACATGACCCTGTATCTCAAGCGGCATCCCGCCATCAACAAAGACCTGCTCCTCATGGTGCGCACGCTCGCCCCGACGGCAAACGGCCTGCCGGTACAGATTTACTGTTTCTCGGCCAACAAGAACTGGCCGAGCTACGAATCCATCCAGGCGGAGATACTGGAACATTTCGTCTCCGTACTGCCGGCTTTCGAACTCTATCCGTTCCAGAATGCCGACGCACGCGACACGCTCATCAGCGGCTTCGTCGAGTCGGGTAAGGTCGATATCTCGACGATAGACGGTATCCCCTGGCACTCCATCCTCCCCGGGAAGGCTCCAGTTCCTGCTTCCGCCCCGGCCGGCGGGCAACAGGCACCGAAACAACAGGCAAAAGAATAACCGGCCAGCAGCAGGGCCGGACGCGTCCCAGGAACGGAACGGCGATGAAAAACAGCAGGGGAACCGACTAAAAGTTGGTTCCCCTGTTTCATATCCGCAGTCTTCCGACCGCTTTTCCGCCCTTCTCTTATTCGGCCGCCGTTTCAAAACGGTAATCCGTCCGGCCATTCACGGGACAGGAGGCCGCATTGGTAGTCGCATATACGTCGCCATCGGCCGTAT
>ERZ827498.305-NODE-305-length-68606-cov-28.858631_pt1 | contig 68606 bp, 48 predicted proteins | sample MGYA00519865_ERZ827498 | MGnify/ENA primary metagenome ERZ827498 (study PRJEB31778, sample SAMEA3449328) | human gut metagenome | biome: human gut; feature: human-associated habitat; material: faeces | place: United Kingdom | collected 2010/2012 ...
CCCATATTTTCTGAACCGTAAGCAGATTTTTTATATCGTAAATCTTAACCGCCAGCGGGAAATTATCCGAAAGATACATTATCGCCAGGTAATAATCGTTCCAATGCCACACGAGCGCGAAGATTGTAACGGTTGTAAAAACAACCGAGGAGGACGGCACGGCTATTGAGAAAAATGTTTTGAAAAGCCCTGCGCCGTCTATCCAGGCTGCTTCCTCAAGCTCACCCGGCAGACCTTTGAAAAACTGAATGTAAATATATATAAGCACGCCCGAGCGCAGACCCACGCCGAACAGAGACGGCAGATAAAAGGTCATTGGCGTTCCGAGAATATTCACCCGCAGATCGACTCCCGTAAGCTTATTTAACAGTCCGAATATTCCGAGAATATCAAGCTTTGAGTAGTTCATCATCATAGGAACAACTATCATCTGCGAGGGAATGAGAATAAGCAATATAAGAAGGGCGTTAAATACTCCCCTGCCGCGCGCCTTAAATCGCGCCATTCCATAGGCTATAAAGGAGCACATAAGTATTTCTATTGCCGCGGAAATGCACTCATAAAGCAGGGTTGATTTAAAGGCGTTCCAATAATCGATCGTTTGCGCCGCCGTTTTGTAATACTTAAAGGTTATTTCCTTGGGAATATAAATAACGCTGCGGTCAAGATACCCCGCCGGAGTTTTTACCGAGGAGGATATCATATATATCACCGGGTAAATTACAAGATAGCCTATGGCTATAAGCAGCGCCAGCCTGAAAAGCGAATAAAGAAAGCTCTTTGACCGTGCCGCCGCTTTTTTTGAACTGTAGCTTTTTAACCTGTTCATACTCATTCCCACCTGTTCATACAAAGCTTTTTATATAGCCCGAGCAGCAGCGCAATAACCGCGCCCACAACCGCAAAGTAGCTCCAAAGCATTGCAGAGCTTTCACCGTAAAACTGCGACTGCATAAAGCTGTAAGCAAGATCCATTATAGGATTGGTGGAATCGGTTACCAGCTCTACCGCCGTAAATACCGAAACCAGCAATATAACGCGCGAAAGCATGGGCAGAGTTATAAACCAAAATTCCTCCCATTTTGTGGCGCCCTCAACCTTTGAAACCTCATAAAGCAGCGAGGGGATCGCCTGCATACCCGCAATAAACAGAACGGTCTGGATTCCGCAGTTCCAAATAAGCCCCGTTATTCCGTCGATTATCTTGGTGAAATACGCACTCATTTGCGCCGGCAGACCTATGCTGTCCACAAGCTCCGTTACATTGAACATTTCCATCGCTATGCTTTCATCCTGCTGCATACTTGAAAGCCCCGAGGCAGTTGAAGAAAGTATGGTTTTCAAAACCGCTCCGCTCGCTATTATGACCGGCAGGAAATACAGCGCGCGGAAGAATATTCTGCCCTTAAAGTCCTGATTAAGCATAAGCGCCAAAATAAGGCTCAATATAAGAATTATGGGGAAGGAATACGCAAACTTGATGAACGCCTGCGCAATGTAATCGGTGTAATCCGCGTTTTCGGCAAATATGTATTTAAAGTTTTTAAGGCCCTGAAAATGCAGCGCTACCCCGCCGCTCAACAGCTTAACCGAACAAAAGGAATAAATGAGTGACTGAACTATAGGGAGAATGAAAAACAAAACAAGCCCTATTGCCCACGGAGTTACGCATATCCAAAAATATTTTGCTTTCAGCGCCGTAATTCCGCAATTGCGTTTTACCTTCATTTCTTCTCCCCCTTTGTGAAAATATACGAGCCGGCGGCAACCTCGCCCGCCTCGCTTGTAAGCCTCGTCGAGCCGTAATTTACATAAACGGCGGTTCCGTTATCAAACTCGGTTTTGCGAAGCCCGTTTTCAAGAATTTTATGCGATATGATTTTTGCGTTTTTAATGCTTTCAAAGTAAGCGTTATAGGCGGCAACCGTTTCATAAATTCCGCCATCCAGCCCCGAAAACACCGTGCTGTGGTAAAGTGTCTGCTTGGCTGTCATAAGCGATTTATCATACCGTGCGGTCAGCGTGTAGCTGAGCCCACAGCCCGCCTCGGCGGCGCGCAGAACGGCGGTTTTCGGCTCAATTGAAAGATTTACGGCGTCCGCCGTCATCGGCACATAGCCCTTGAAGACAATTTCGTAAAACGGTATATCCGCCGTAAACAAATCGTTTTCAGCCGATTGCGTGGGCGCGCAGGTAATAAGCGATGAATAAACCGCCGAATATGCGTTTGCGTTATCGCCGAGCAGCTTCAGCCCGCTTCTGCGGCATTTCTCCGCAATGGCGGCGTAATCCGCCGCGAAGCCCGATTTCACATAATACTTTCTGTCGGCGTAATCGGAATACGCGCCGGCAGACGCGGTATTAAAGGATAAACCGTCAAGCCCCAGTTTTTTCACCGTATCCGCCGATTTTTCACCTGCCGAAGCAAGCTTTTCGCGCATTATGAAATATTCCTTATTTGCATATCCGTTTCCCGTGCCGAATTCGGTTTTATAACGCAGCGCCCTCTGCCCCACGGGGGTTACGGCGTAATCGAACATTTTTCTTATTCCGCCGCCCGAGCGCGCAAAGTAGACTATATCAAAATCAAAATAAAGCGGTGAATTTATACTTTCGCAAAATTCCGCAAGCGATTTCAGCTGCTTTTTACCACCGACGGCCGCGGCAACCTTATAGCCGCCGCCTATCTTATCGGTATCGATGCCCGATTCGCCGTATCCCACAAGCTGAACCGCCGGAGAAATACCGGTTTTACCGTGAATTTTTTCCACAATATTTTCGGCTTCCTTAAGCGATGTGGTTACAAACAGCTTGTTATACGGCACGCCCAGCGCCTGTGCGGAAACATGAGTTCCGCCTATAAGCTTAAGGCTCAATGCGGTGTCCCCGGTTGTTTCTTTAAGCCCGTATTTTTCCGCAAGGTATTTTCGGTATCTGTCAGCCATGCCGATATAATTTGCATTTTCGCCGGCAAGCGGATAATAGCTTACCGAAAGCTTTGACGATACAGTATTTTTTGAATATGTGTTTGAGAAAAATCCCCTTATCTGAAAAGCCGCGTAAGCCGATGAATAGCCGTAGCTTGTGTTGCCCACATTGCACTCTATGCTGGCACATTCGGCGCCGTCCTCAATAATGCCGCAAACTGCGTCCGCTCCGGTTTTCGCCCCGAACACGGGCAGTCTTACAGGCTCGGTATTATTTACATTGCCGCTTTTTATGCTTTCCGAAACAAGGTCGGTGCCGTAAACAGGATATGAAGCGGTGTAGCTTGTATCGGCCGACCAATCGCGCGGGTAAATAAGCGCGCCGCTGCCCGAGGGCACAAAGAGATAATCCTCCTGCGCGGTGTTTGCGGCCGAGGCAAAAAACGGTGAGAGAATAATTCTGTAAATATATTCCTCGTTCTCGGTTATTTTGTTTGGGTCTACCGAAATATTTATCCCGTCCGCCAAAAGCGTATATTTCACCGGAACGGAAATTTCCTGCTTTGAAAAATAATAGGTTATTTCAAGCCCGTTTTTTAGCTGCTCAATTGCATAGTCGCCCTTTTTAAGACTGCCGGTGTAAGCATATAAAAGCTCAATTTGCAGCGTTTCCGGGTCAACATATTCCAGCGTCAGCGGGGTTTCGGTGTGCGGGTGGTTGTTTTCTTCAAAGCCGTCCTCATCGTAGCGCGGCTGCTGTAAGCCCGACGGCAGGGTTGACCACACTCTGCCGCTGCGCTTATCCGTAAGTAAAACCCTGTAATGCTCGCTGTCCCACGAAAGCGAATAGCTTTCGTTTTCCGCCGCGGTAAAGCTTTGGGACAGCTTTTTTTCGTGCTTGGAATTAAAGCGCTTTACGGCACTTTTTTCTCCCCCGCAGGCACAAAGTGCCGCCGAGAGGGAAAGCACTGTTATAAAAGCGATAATTTTTTTAAACATTCTTTTCCCTCCCGTTACCTGAAGAATATTTCGCGGATTATTGTGCCGGCAAAGCTTACTGCCTGCTGCAAAAGCAGAACGGTAAGTATGCCTATGAATATAACTATCAGCATTCCGAGTATTGTCATAACCGCTATGCCGACAAATCTTCCGAACGATATATCGTGAATTATTACAGAGCCTACTATAACCATAAACACCGCAAGCAGCTCTGTAAATACAAGGAATATCGTTAAAAATTCGCCCTCGGTAAGATTGAGCATATGCGAGAAAACTATATACACCGTGTTGCCTATAACCACAGGAAACAGGCTGTAGGTTATAACAAGATAAATTTCTCTGAGCTTACCTATTCCGCCGAGCAAAGTGGCTATTGCCCAGTTCGTTACGCTCCAAAGAATAACAAAGCCTATTGTTCTTGCAAAAACAAGCAGCGAGTTTATACCGTTTTCAGAAAGCGGGCGGAAAAGAAAGCCGCTTGAGGTGGTTTTTAAAATAGTTGTTATATAAAAAGCCGCCATAACCGCCGTGCCCGCAATTACAGACCCGCACTTGCCGCGCTTTATATCACCGAAAACTACTGCCGGGTGCATAGGCGCGCGAATAATGCTTTTAATCTCGTTGTTTTTAATAAGCACAAGCCGCCGCTTTTTCGCATACACGCATACAGCAGTCACTGCCGCAATCAAACCGGCAAGCAGGGTTAAAAGCCAATTGAAATTAGCCTTTAGCCAGTCCTTACGCAGGTAATCAAAAGCCTGACTGTAAAGCTTTTTGGACATACCCTTTTTTGAGTATTCAAGCGCCGCCTTATAATCCTTTTCCTGCATAGCGGATTTTGCAAGAATATAATACGCCGATATATTTCCGCTGTCGCAATCGAGTATTTTGCGGCAAAGCTCGCCGGTTTTATCGTAATCGCCGTTAATATCGAGCTTATCCGCCTCTTTTAACAGCTTACCGTATTCGGTAACGCTGAAAACCGTTATATCAAGGTCGTGGCTGTCTATTGCGACTATTCTGTCGCCGCCGTCAAGCAAATCTATTCCGGCAATGCCCGAAAATGTGCCCTTCTGGTTGCCCTTCCCCGCGCCGCCGCCGAAAGCGGCAAGCATAAACAGATCCCTGTCATACAGGTATATTCTGCCGTAGGAAATATCGTAGCAATATATAAACCCGCTGTCATCAACGACTATTCCCGCAATATTCGGCGTAAGCTGCTTGTTATCCACCGTTCCCACATAATAATCGCCGAAGGTTGTATCCTCCGAATCCAGTATATTTGCCCCGCCCGGGCTTAATTGCCTTATTTGCCCGGTTTGCAGCGTCTGCGAGGTTTTACCCGTAGCGGTATAAATGAAATTATCCTTATCCGCATAAAGGTCGGTAAACTGGTACGGCAATCTGCTTGCCGAAGCAGAGCGCTTGGCATTGGTGGAGGTAAGCTTTTTCCACATTTTAGCAATAAACTGAGTAACCGTGTTTTTAACGCTGTTAGCGCCGTAAAAACCCAAAAACTTGCCTGACGGAGCATAAAGTATGGCGCCGTAGTAAGAGCCGTCACTCAAAACATATGTATAGCCCGCCGAATCCACCGTAACCTTTATCGGCTGGTACATAAAATCATCAGGTATAAGGGATGACTCAGGCAAAAGAATTTCGTTTACACAGCTGCTGCCATTGCAGACAAGCACTCTGCCCGCCTTTGTATCGGCAATATAAATTTTGCCGTCGGTATGAACATAAACGCCCTTTGCCTCCTCAAAGCGGGTGCGGCTGCCGTCCGGCATAGCTATTTCCTTTATCTCGTTTTTTACGGTGTAGCTTTTGCCGTCTATTATAATAAGGCGCGAGCCCTTTCCGTCCAAAATATAAATATCGCCGTTTTTATCGGTGCATACATCGTTAAGCTCGCTGAACGCCTCAATTCCCAGCTTTCCCGAGTTAAGCACCGTTTCAACACTGTAAACCGCGTTTACGGGCTGTGCGCTGTAGCTGTCCGATACAACATAATTATGGGTATAATAGGGTATTTCGGCACTGTCGCCCTCGGGCGAGACCGCCGCCGCGGGAACAGCCGCCAAAACGGACAGAGCCATAAAAATACAAAGTAACAAACACGCTGTTTTTTTCATAAGCTCCTCCTATTCCTTTATTCCCGCGCTGTTCATAGATTCAAGAACATTGCTTTGCGATATCATATAAACCAATATTGGCGGCAGCATCATAATAACGGTAACAGCCATTGCGCTGCCCGCTCTTGCTATGCCGCCTGCGGTTATCTGGGTCATAATGGCCGGCAGAGTTTTCAGCGCCTCGCTGAAAATAGTGCCGCCCGGCACTCCCGACCATACATCCCTGAAGGCAAAGAGGGTCAGCGTCATACAGCAGGGCTTAACCATGGGGAAAACAATTTCCCAAAAGGTCCTGAAATAGCCCGCGCCGTCTATACGGGCGGCTTCAAGCAGCGCGTCGGGAACACTGCCCTCCATGTACTGCTTCATAAGGAAAACACCCATGGTAGAGGCGAGATACGGCAGAACATACACCCAGTAGGTGTCTATCATTTTCAAATATGAAAATATAAGGTACTGCGGTATTGCAAGGGTAAAGGCATTGAAAAGCAGGGCGTACTGAATTGATTTGAAAATCAGCTTTTTCCCCTTAATATGCGATTTTGTAAGCACAAACGCCGCCATGGTTGATATAAAAACATACAGCACCGTTGTAACAAGCGAAATAAAAACGCTGTTGAAAATATACCTTGAAAGCGGTATGCGAAGATTGGAAAGCAGCCCGGGCAGCGCAAGGTAATTCTGCGCGGTAGGTCTTGTAACCAAAAACCGCGGCGGGAAAATCATAAGCTCATCAAGCGGCTTAAACGAGGTTGTTATGCAGTAAATAAGCGGCAAAACCGAGAAAATTCCGAACAGCAGCAAAAAAACCACATAAACCACATTGCCCACCCTTGAGCGGGTATACCTTTTGCTTTGAGAAACAGAGCCTGAGCAGCGTAAAGCCAGGCGCTTATATTTTTTTTGCTTTGAAGCTGTGTTTGTCATATTAAGCGCCGCACTTTCCTACCCTGTTTATAAGCTTTGCAATAGCCGCCCGCGTAAGCATCATAAGCGCAAACAGAAAAACGGATATTGCGGAAGCATATCCCATTTCATAGCGTACCGTTCCCGCATCGGCAAGGTAAGATACCACCGTATCAACCGAGTTTGAAACAGACGGATAGCCAGCCAAAGCAATAGGCAGCTGGCTTATTGAAAAGGATGAGGCTATCTGCATTACCGCACTGAACAGCAGTATATGCTGCATTGAGGGAAGCGTAATATACCAAAGCTCCTGCCAGCGATTGCGTATTCCGTCAATCGCACCCGCCTCGTACATTTCGGCGTTAACATTTTGCAAGCCGGAAATATTTGCAAGAAAGCCCACTCCCATGCTCATCCACAGCTGAACAACAATTATTATAGGGGTGACATACGCCGCGTCCTTCAGCCAGTTTATCGGCTCGGTTATAAAGCCAGCAGATAAAAGCAGACTGTTCATATAGCCGTAGCTGTCGCTCGAAAACGCCACCTGCCAAATGAAATATGCGTTGCCCACAAGCGCGGGGCAATAAAACATAAAAGAAAGCAATGTTCGCATAAAGGGCTTAAATTCATTTAAAAACCAGGCAAGCACAAAGGAAAGCGCAAAGCCCACAGGCCCCGTTATAAGGGCTAAAACCAGTGTGTTTTTAACTATGGTTACAAAAACCTCATCGTCAAAAAACATACGGAAGTAATTTGTAAAGCCAATAAACCTCGGTGCGGAAACCATATCAAAATCAAACAGGCTCAGTATGACCGACGCCGCTATTGGAATAATGAGAAACAGTATAAACAAGAGTATAAACGGCGCAATCATTATGTAACAGGGTAAATTTTCCTTAAAACTCTCCTGCGGAGAAGCCGCCTTTTTTAGTAACCTTTTTGAATTCATCAAGCCTTCTCCCCCCTGTATTGCTCAACCTTGCGCTCTATTTCGTTGTTCGCTATATCCGACCATTTCATAAGCGCGTCCTTCGGAGATTCGCCGCCGTTTACAACGCTCCAGAAGGCCTGGTCAACCGCGCGCGATACATAATAGCTGCCCGGCACTTCGGGAATTTCCTTTATTTGCGCCCGCTGCTCCTTTAAAATTTTAAGGTCGCCGGCAGACCATACCATCTGTTCAAACGCCTCGTTCGTTGCCGTTGCGGTTCTTGAAACCGTTCCGAGAATCGACTCAACGTTGTTGTTATATTTAAGCTGCGTATCAGCACGCGTCCACCATTTAAGGAACTCCCACGCGCCCTCTTTATTTTTTGAGGCTGATAAAATTCCGCAGCCCGTTCCCGCACCCGAAACGGTGCGGTCAATCGTTCCGTCAGCACGGCGTGTACCGGGAACCAGCGCTACCGCCCACCTGCCGTCAATTTCGGGCGCCGCCTGCTTAAGCGTGGTGTACTGTGTGTAAACCTCTATGCCCAGCGGCATTGTGCCTATTCTGAAACGGTTGTAAAAGTTAGCGGTGGTTGGTATTTTATATTTGGTATACATTTCGCTCCAATATGTAAATGCTTTAAGCGAAAGCTTTGAATCAAGGGTGCAGCTGTTAAGCTCCTTATTATAAAGCTCGGCGCCGTTTTGCTGCAATATTGAGGCGAAAAGATTAAGCCCGCCCACACCGGTATTAACGGTTGTTGAGGCTGTTATTTGAGTATACGGAATCCACGATGCCATATTGTTTCTTTGCAAAACTGCGGTAACCGCAAGAAAATCATCCCATGTTTCGGGAACTTCCAGCTCTAAAACCTTGAAAATATCCGTCCTGTAAAACATAAGATAAAACGACTGCGTATCCGGCAAGGCATAAATGCCGTTTTCATAGGTGTACGGCACCGCCGAGGTTTCACCGAAACGCGTGGCAACCTCGCTGTAATCGGAAAACCCGGTAAGATCCACCAAAGAGCCGCGCATGGCAAGGTTTACCGGCTCGGTTCTTGCAAGGTGCAATGATAAATCGGGCGCATTTCCCGAAAGAATACCGTTAATAAGCGAAGCGTTTGTGAGCTCCAGGCGAATGTTTATCCCGGTTTCGGGCGTAAAGCTTTCTTCTATAAGCGAGTTCAGCACCATTGCCTGGTCTCTGCCCCAGTTTACCCATATTTTAAGCTGCCCGCCGCCCTTGCCGCCGCTTGATTTGTAATCATCCGTAAAGGATATTAAAAACCGCTTGACTCCAAAGGAAATACGGTGCAATAAGCTCGGCATATCTATTTCATAGCCGCTGCCGCAGGGGACGAATATAAGCCTGTCTATTCCGAGCGGCATAGCCTGCATATCGTAAAGCCATGAGCTTACCGTTGTGTAGTTGTTGTAATAATCCTTAACATAGTTTTGCGCGGTGTAGGGGTTATCACGCATTGACTTCAAAACCCGCGCCATATTTTTAATCGAGGTTATAAGCGAGGTAGTCTCATTCCCCGAAAGCCTTTTCATATCCTCAGCCAGCGTATTGCACTGCTCATAATATTTATTAAGAGTATCGTTAAAGCCGTCTATCTGCTTGAAAAGGTCATAGTCGCGCGAGGAATCGGGCGAGTCGCCGGTTATCATTGTTATTTGCAAATAAAGGTTGCCCAGCCCCTCGGTTATAGCCTTAAGCCTGCGGTAATACTCGGCGGTGGGACCCATGGTCGCCGACATGGAAAGCGTATGCTCACCCTTATCAAGCCATATGTAATAGGGGTTGCCGCTGTCATCCGCAAAAGCGCCGCGTTTCCATGAGGTTCCGTAGTAAAATTTCATTTCGGCGGCTTCCGCAAAGGGAATTTTGCCGTCAATTTTCATTCTGCGGTAGGAATATCCGTTTACGGTCTGATCCTGCTTATAAATATATCTTAAATCGTAATATCCCGCCGTTTCAACCTCAAAGCGCCATACCGCTTCCTCTCCGGGGGTCTTCCAGCTTGTAAGCCCGATGTAGTTTATAAGCTGCTTTTCCGCGCTTGAGGGGCTTATTGCGGGCGAGGATGTATCCGACTTTGAAACAATGGAGCGATTACTCTTTCTTGCCGCGCTTTCGCCCTCAATAACAATAGGCTCTGCCGATATGCTTTCGGCTTTATCGGCATTCTTCGTTTCACTGTAGCTTATCGGCACCGCGGGGGCTTTAAGCCTGATTTCCGCTATGGCAAGACTCTCGCTTAAATTTCCGATTTTAAGCGTATGGCTGCCCTCTGTCAGCAAAAATCTGTACGGATCGTTTTCCGCTCCCGTCTCATCGAATACCGAAACCGAAACAAAATCGTTATAATCCACCTGCTCGGGCGTATACTGATCTCCGTTTTTATCTTCTCTTATCTTCCCGCTGTCCTTATAATAATGCGGCAGCTTAAGGCTGCCTGCCTCTGTAAAAGGCGAAGCGCCGTCCAGTCTTAAGGAAAGCTCAATCTCCCCGCCGTTTTCCCTGAGCGGAAGATATGTAATGCAAAGCTCGTAAAGAGCGTTTTTCGGCACGGTGACCGAATACTCCGCTTCTCCGCTTTCGGATACGGTTTTCACACCTCCGCGCCCGTTCAGCGTTTCACTGCCGCCGGGCAGCAAAATATCCTTTTCGGCAAGCGGAGCATCACTGTTATTTTCCTTATACATCATATAGCCGTTTTCGTCGGTGCTGTAATAAACGGCAGAGGAAGTGCCGCCATCCGTCCCCTTTGCCGCCGTCGGCAGCGCCGCAGCGATAACACCTATAAGCAAAACAACAGTAATTATGCCCGAAATGCCCCGTGTAAGCCTTCGTTGCTTCATTATATCTCAACCTCCTGCGTCAGTTGCGGCTACTTATCAAGCAACAGCATTGTATCCTTAACCGAACGGCTCTGATACAACCGCACATAATCAACCGTATAGTCTATGCCGTTGAAGCTGTCTTCATCAAGCCACATTGAATCGTTTCCCCACGGAACATTTTCCGGAGTTGAAAGCCCTATGCCTATAATAACATCCATAGGCGCATGAATTGCCGCCTCGGTAAGCCCGTTTTCAAGCTTATCCCACAGGCTTTGCGTTAAATCGTAGGTGATATAAGGCTCGTTGTCAATATACATCGTCATTTCCCGCGGCGTCCATAAAAAGCCGTAAATATGGTACTCATTTGAAAGATTTTCGGTATTTTCGTAGGTGTAGTACCGCTTTCCGCTGTGCCTCGGCGCCTGAACATGATAGCTGTCCCTTATAGCGTTATCCCACCGCCACAAATGCAGATTCGGAGTAACGCGCTCGCGGGCGGTATTGTGGATTTCAAAAACATCCACCTCCGCAAGGCAGCCGCCGAACAGCTTATCGTAATTAAAATATTTCTGGGCTATAGGCTGAAGCGTTTGCAGCCATAAGGAATGCCACACGCCCGGAATAAAGCTCATTTTCGCCCGCATTTCAAGATAACCGTACCTGTACGCCATGGTATTTGCAGTTTTTACCCCGTATGCCGCGGCATACTTAATATCCGCATTATCGGGGTCGTTATAAGGCTTTATCCGCATTTGCAGCTTTCCGCCTTTGACGCGCCGAAGCCCTTCGCTTTCCGTGCGTATCATGGAGGAGAGCGTGCCGCCGTGATTATCCCATTTGGCGGTATCAAGCGTGCCAGAGTTAAATTCATCGCCCCAGGTATAGCTGTAGCCGTTTCGCAAAAGCTCCGCCGCATATTCCGATGTGTCGGTAATAATAAGCGGCTTATCTCCGAGCAGAAATCTGCGCAGCACCGCCGTATCCCCCGCGCCTATAACGGTGTCCGAATCAAGGTCTGCCGCGGTCTTGCTTATATCGCCGCCCGCACCCGCACAATACTTTTTAAGAATAATCAGATCCAAAATATCAATATTGCCGTCGGCGTTTACATCCCCCGACTCGGGCATAGTGTTATTAAGCCCTATTGTAACCTTATCAACGCAAAGGATAAAATCCTTATCCTTAACCGATTCATCATAAAAGCTTAAGCCGAAGCTGCCCCAATGCTCTGAGCCTGTGCAGCGGTTTACCGCCGAAAACGAAACGGTTTTCCATTCATCGGTTTCCGAAAGCGCGTACCCGCCGTTTTCAATTCCGCATTCAATAAGGGAGGCGGAGCCGGTCGCGCGATACCCCGTATGCATCATTTTTATCGGAAGCAAGCCGTATACGCCCTCGGCAAATTCAAGTCTGTAGCGCACGGTTATATAATATTTCGTATCCTGCGCCGGTGCGAAAATATCGGAGTACGGAGTACGGTTGTTGTAATACTCGCCCGCCGCCGCTTCATTTACGATCATTTTAAGACCGCTGTCGGCGGTGTAGGGGTATTTGCCGAGTGTGAAAGCTTCAGCGACACCGCTTTTTGTAAGCCTTATGTATTTATTTTCGCCTTCCGCGCATACCTCCCAGCTTGAATATGCGGTATTCTGCATTAAGCGGTTGCCGTTTTCTTTTTGGGAGTCATTGGTATAATTGCCGAAATCAATTTCCATATGCTCCGATTCGGGAGCTCGCTCAACCGTAACGCTTCTTATGTCAAAGGTGAGCCCGCCGTTCAAGCTGTCCGAAGAGGTGAGCGAAATACCTATATTCGCTTTTTCGGGGCATTCAAAGTCCTTCGGTACGGTTATGGCCGCCGATGATTTCCGCCACTGCGATATTTCCGTATTTTTTCTCAAAACGGTTATTCGGGAATTGAATTCCGCGCTGTAAGCGGCGGTGCTGCCGTTTTTCAAAAGCGTTGCTTCAAGAAAGACCTCGCTGTCGGCACTTTGTGAATGGCGGTATTCAACCGTGACGGTATAAGCCTTACCGGCGGTCAGCCCTATTTTGCTGCTGTCTGTCCAGTCGGGCGTTCCCACGGGACAAATCGAAACCGCCGCCGGAACGGTTTTTAGGTCGTACCATTTGGCTGAAAAGCGGAGGTATACCCCATCGTCGGTCTGCTTTGTCCACTCGCCGTTTTTCAAGCCGCCCGACTCATAATTGATAACAAAGTCTTCAAAAGTATAAGCGGTACCGGCATATTCTGCCGATACCGTAATCGGAGCGGCGGAAAAAACCGAAAAGAATACCGTAAGAGCCGTTAAAAAGCCCGCCGTTTTAATTTTCACCCTGTATTTCTTCCTTTCCGCCCCATAAGTTTAAATTCAGCCTATAAGCTGTCTGCGTAAAAGCGCGAGATCGCCGGAACCCACAACACCGTCAAAATCGAGATCGGCTCTTGCACTGTTTATTTCGTCGGTTATGCCCGCAGAGTACCGTTTGATACGCACCAGGTCGCGAATATCTATCTCGTTATTGCCGTCCGCGTCGCCGTACATCGGGTTAGTAGAGCTTATGGTGACCTCGTCAACGCAAAGCTCAAAATTGCGGTCTGTAACCGTTTCGTCGTAAAATCCCAAGCCGAAGCAGTTCCAGTCCTCGCTGTCGGTGCACTTGTTCGTCGCAGAAAAGGCTACGGTCTTCCATCCGTCAGCTTCGGCAAGAGTTACGCCGTTGTTTTCGATACCGCACTCGCAAAGCGCCTGCGATGCTGTATTCAGCTTACCGGTATGCAGCATTTTCACAGGGACTGTGCCGCCCGCACCGTCGGTGAATTTCAGCCTGTAGCGCAGCTTTATGAAATATTCCGTATTGTCCTTCAGAACAAACGCGTCCTTCAGCGGCGCTTCATAGCCGTACCAGCCGACATTACCCGCCTGATTGCATATAAGATTAAAGCCGTCGTCCGCTTCGTACTGCCACTGCCCGGCTTTAAAATCCTGCGCGGCTCCGGTCTTTTCAAGCTTTAAATACCTGTTTCCGCTTTCCTCGGTTACCGAAGTCCAGTTTGAAAACGGTGTATTCTGAACAACGCAGTTAGAGCCGTAATCATCTGCGCTCGCTTTGGTTTGATGGTTTGAAAAATCGATAGTCATATCGTCCTGCTCGGGATTTGCGGCGGGAGTCAGCGTCACCGATTTAATATCAAAGGTTACCGCGCTCGTCCAGCAGGACGCCTGCGCCTCAAACACAATGCCGATGTTTGATGAAGAGGCTGTTCCGTCAAAGCTGTCAGGAACAGTGATGCTGCCTTTGAAGATTCGCCAATCGGTGCCTACATTATCCTTACTTAAGGTGAAAAGCGCTTGATTGTATGCGGAATTGTAATTTCCGACATTCCCGTCCTTGAGCAGCGTTGCTTCAACGCTCATGTTGACCCAATCATAGCTGCCGCCCGCAGAGGCGGGATAGCGGTATTCAATCTCTATATCATAGGCTTTTCCGAGCGTGAAGCCAACCTTATCGCCGGCGTTCCAGGCGGGTGTTCCGCCCTTGCAGACCGACATCAAAATGGATTGCTCGTTTATATCCATATTCCAGCCGGTTTTATAGCGAAGGTAAGTGCCGTCGTCCGTTTCCTTGCTCCAGGCAGGGCCTGACACTCCGCCGCCTCCGCTGTATATATTGGCATTGAAATCCTCAAACGTATATTTAGTTCCGCTGTATTCCGCCGACGCGGTAAAGGGTATGCAAACCGCCGCAGACGCCATAAGCGTCAGCGTTAAAACCGTTGCTAAAATTTTCTTTAATCTCATTATGATTTCTCCTTCCGAATAATTGCTATTGCGCTCAGCCCACGTAAGTGGCCGTTTCACGGGAATTGAACATATTTTTAAAAATGCTGCAGCAATGCTTTGGGAATAGAACCTGCGGCGTCCGCCGCGGAGAAATTACATTTTAAAACATAAAGCGCTTAATGATAAACATATTCCGCCGGCAGGGGTACATTCGGCGGGAAACCGGTATCTCGGCGGTAAATAAGCGATAAGGGGTCGTCGGTCTGATAAATTCTTACATAGTCAACAGAGTATGTAAATCTATCGGGGTCGCCCTCCTTCCAGGCAACACCATAGTTATTGCTGCCTGCTCCGCCGCCGAATATCAGGTAATAAGGCAGGCGGAAGGTATCGTCGCTGTCGCGCATTTCGTAGGTGAAGAAAATTTCGCCGTCCACCGCCTGAATGACCTGGTGCTCGTTCCATATAAGGGTATATACATGGTAATCGGATGAAAGGGTGCCGTTTTTATCCAGCTTATCAACAAACGCAAACTGCTTTGTTTTGCGGTAGACAGAATCGCCGTCAAGCGAGGTGTGGTAGTTGCCGCCGCCGCCCCACTTGTGCAGGTTAGCCGCAAACGAGGTGACGCTGCCGAAGTTTTCAAGTATATCAAACTCAGCGCCCAGCCCGTAGCTAGTGCCCGCGCAGTTAAGCCAGATAGAGGCGCAGCCCGGTGCCTCGGGCATTTTAGCCCTTATTTCCATTATTCCGTAGCGGAACATCATGGTGTAATTGGTGGTTGCCTTGCCCGAATAAAAGTCCTTGCCGTCGCGCCAGGAATACATTTCAAGCGAGCCGTTTTTAACCGCCGTTGCCTCGGTTTGCAGGTTATACATCTTTCCGCCCAGAACATTGGAGGAATTTTCCTGTAAACCGTATTTTTCGTTGTTGTAGTCGATCCACCAATAGTGGTTAAGCTCGCTGCCGTTAAATTCATCGTTCCATACAAGCCTGTAATCGCCCTTACCGGGGGTGTATTTGCCGGTTTTTGAAAAGCCCTTTGCTATGTTAAGACCCTTTCCGCTTTGCTCGCCCGCCATTATAAGCGAATAAAGCTCCTTTATTCCTGCGGCGAGGGACAGACTGTTGCCGCCCTTTATAACAAGCTTTCCGCCGGTTTCCTTTATCACCCAATTGTCTCCCGAAGCAGTAACCGCCTTGCTTTCCGCGCGGGAGGTATCGCCCACGATAATTTCGCTTGATACCGCGGTATCGCGCTCGTCGGTAACGGTGAGGTCATAGCCCTGGTTGTTGCTCAAATGGTTTGTAATGCTCTGTATTTCCTTACCGTAAATATACTCCATTGCCCTTGGGGTTACAAATCTAAAGCTGCTTAAAGGCTTTCCCGCAATTTTATGGTTGTAGGAAATAAGCGGCGCCTCGTAAATCACGCGGGTTTTGGTGTTAAGCCTTTGCCACGCCTTTTTTGAGGAGCAAAAGCTTTCGGTAAAATAGCTTACCGCCTTTTGCAGCATTTCCTCATTGCCCGAGTAAATGCAGATTTTTTCGTTTATAACCGTTATAATAAAATCAAGCTGATGATTTTTGCGGTTGCTTTCAAGCTGCCGCTTTGCTTCGGCTGATTCTGCCCTGTTTGTAGCGCCTATGAGTATTTCATAATAACCGGCGCCGCCCGTTTCGTCATAAGTCATTTTAACCGTGGCGTTAAAGGTCTTTTTGATTGCCGAGCGCATTTCCTTTGCCAGCTCCTCAATTTCGGTTGAGGAGCCTTTGGGACGTATAACCGTATAGCTGAAATTTTTGGAATTGCTCTCCGAAACATCCGGCAGCGGGTCGCCTATTTCCGTATTGGTTTTAACCGCGGAATTATCCGGCTTGCTATCGGTGCTGTCGGTTTCCTCCGTGTTATCAGGCTCCGATGAGGAAATATCAGAGCCGACCGAGCTTGTATTGCCCGGTTTTTTATTGCCCGATACAGGCTTATCCTTTCCGCAGCCCGCCGCCGATAAAGCCAGCAGCGCGCAAAGAAGAAACGAAATTATTCTTTTGCTCATATTATTTCCCCTCTTTCCTTTTACGGCGCTTGATAACAATGAACACCGCAGTGCCTGCGGCACACAGTATGACAGCCGCGCCGACTATTATCCAAACAATGTAGCCGTTGTCCGAATCGTTGCCTCCCACAAGCCTGCGAACGACCTTTATTCTCTTTTTCTTGCCGGAGTTTGCCGTGTTGTCTTCGGTGTTTTCTTCCTCGTCATAATAATCGTCGTCATCATCATTAGAAGCCGTGTTATCCTTGCGGGCAACAGCGGTTTCAAGCCCCTTGAACAGCTTTGAATCAAGCGGTCTGCCGACAATGGTGGTATTGCCGCTTGCGGGGTATACGCCTATATATTCCTCTGCCCTTACAGGCGAGCTGCAAATTGATGAATCAGCCCCGGGAATAAGCTCTAACGATATTTCATCAATATAAATACTGCAAAGCCCCGGCGTTGATATCGACAGGAAATTACCCGTTGAATAGAAGGTGTAGGTAAGCTCATGCCACTGCCCGTCGGCAAGGTCTTCAATAGCGCATACGTTTTTCCAGTCGCCGTCAATTCCCCACGGGAAATTTATAAAGTTGCTGCTTGCTATGCGTATTGCGCCGCGCGTTTGCTTATAGCTGTCCATTTTAACCCACATTTTAAGCTTGTAAACCTGGTTGACCGAAAGCATACAGCCGAGATCCGCAGATATTGCTTGGAACGCCGCGTTAAGATAATCGTTGCCTATTCTGTGGGCTGATATTTTGCCCGAATGTGACGATTTATCCGTAAGCTCATAGTCATAATCAAACATTACAAGATTTTCGCGGTAATATTTTGAAACATATGTATCGTACAGTGTTTCAAAGTCCTGCTTTATTGATTTAATAGCCCAGCCTGCGTAAAGCGTTGTGTCTAGTTCACTCATAACATATCGGTCGTTTACCTTTTCGGTGCACTTTTTATCGGCAAACCAGCCTATAAACTCATAGCCCTCACGCTCTATATTCGTAGGCAGGTTAACCGTAGCGCCCGCCTTTGCCGTGCGGTAAAGCTTTGCTTCGGGCAGCGCCGTAGCGCCGGTCGGGTTAAGGTTAAGCCCTATTTTGCCGTCTGATGTATCAAGCTTTGATAAGCGCAGGTTATCAAAATAATATATACCGCCCGCGGTTGCGTTTACCGTAAAGTACAATGTATTAGCCGTTGGGTCGTTAAGCGCCACCTTAAACATAAACGAAGCGGTTTTCCAAATTCCCTGCTGCTCATTAAGCGGGAAACGCCACGTTTCATCGGGTATTGAGTGGTACGCCCAAATATTATCCGCTCCCGCAAACTGCGCGTTAGGCCACGGGGTGTAAAAGTCAAGCGAGGTTCCCGTATCCTTTACCACATAATAATCGTAGGTTATAACATATGTGGCACCGTCCTCCACTTCAATGGGCGCTTCGCCCGCCACAAGCACTATGCCTGTGTTGCCGCGCTTTGTATCAGCCTTATCAAGCTTGAGCGAATATTTACCGTCGCTTGCCATATCGCTTGAAATTTCGCAGGTATCAACCTGCCCGCCTTTAAGCGAACGGCGGTAGTATTCATCCTCAAAGCTTATTTTAATTTCATCATCCATAACCATTTTCGGGTAAAGTGTTATTGCCGCCTTGCCGAAAACAGTTCCTTCAAATTTTTGCGTAAGCTCCTTATCGGTATACCAGCCGGTGAATTTATAGCCGTTGCGAACAGGGTCAGCGGGGAATTTAATTGTTTCTCCCGCCTTGCCTGTGACAAACTGTGAATCGCCCGACGGCGATTTAAACTCTATAAACACACTGTCGCCCATACCTGTAAGCTCAATATCGTCAATACATATATCGGTTACGGTGCCGCCGGCATTTACAACCATATACATAGCGTCGCCCTGCGTCCATTCATCGCGCGTGAAGGTTCCGGTTTGGAAGAACAGCGTTTTTTCAAACCAGCCGCCGCCCGTATCGTCACGCGATACGGTTGCCGACGCAAGCGTGCTGCGGAAGCCCCAATAGTTGGTTCTTGCGGCGCTTACAAAATCTATGCGAACGTCGCCTGCGCTTTCCTTCAGCTTATATTTGAATTTAACCGTATAAGCCGAGTTTTCATCAAGTATAAGCGGAACATCGCCGTTTACGGTTATATCGTTCACATTGTAAAGCTGAGCATAAGCATAGGGGTTACAGTCATTTACTTCCTTGTTATAGCTGTAATGCAGTGATTTCTCACCCGATACGTGCTCGCTGTCGGTTATTGACATGCCGTTTTTGCTGTCAAAGCTGAAGCGCCCGGAGCCGCTCATCCATTCCTGCGGATAATTTTCAAAATCGCATATAACGCTTGAAAGAATCCACCTTGCGTAAAGGTTTCCGGTTGCGGTAACCTTATACTTGCTGCCTGTTACCGCGTTTTCATACTTTTTATCGGTATACCAGCCGCCGAAGGTGTAGCCGTCCTTTTTAGGTGTAGGCAGGGTTATTTCATCGCCCTTTTCGGCGAATATTTTTTCGTTTGTAAGCGAATCGTATACCAGTGTTATAATATTGGTGCTGTCAGACAGTGGGTCAATGCTTATATCGTCTATCCACAGCAGCGTATCGGCGTCCGCAAGCGGATTTATACGGAAATAAAGGCAGTTGTGGTCTTTACTTGAAGGCTCGGCGGTAAATACTATGGTCGCCTTTTTCCAGCCTCCGCCCTGCTCGGTGCTTCTTATAACAAGGCTGTTTGAATCGTAATTTACAATGCCGCTCGCCCAGAAATTGCGCGCAAAGCAGGTTTGTGCGGTTATGCTTACATCTGATGAAAGCTTTTCGGCATTGTACCAGAATGTCATACTGTAGGACTTGCCCGTTTCAACCGTCACGTGGTTGTTGTTCTTATACATTACAACCGAAAGGCTAGCCTTGGTGTTTTCCTTTGCGCCTGCCGCATATTCAAATTTCAGCGAGCGGTTGCCGCCGTGCGCAAACCCTTCGGGGAAGGTCATATATTTGGCGGAATAGCTTGAATTCGCATTCCACCAGCCGCTTTCCAAAAATGCGGGGCTTTCAAAATCAACCTTTACCCACGGCTCCTTTATATTCCAGCCGGCATAAAGCGTAAGGCTCTGCCCTGTCGGCGGGAATACCACCGTGCTGCACGCACGCGTACATTCGCGGTCAAAAAACCAGCCGCTGAAGGTGCTGCCGATGTTTGTGGGAACGGGCAGCTCTGCCGTATCCCCCGGGACGCCCTTTATATCGGCTAATTCGGCGCCGCCGTTTGTATCAAAATGAATAACGGTAAGCCCCTCTTTTTCCCTCCAGCCGGCATAAAGCTTTGCGGTTATATCCTTTTTGGCTCCGGTTATTTCTTCGCCTGCGCTGTACAGGCACTCGGGCTCTGTAAACCAGCCGAGGAAATCATGCCCCGAAAGTGTGGGAACAGGCAGCTTTGCAGTGCTTAATACCTCCCCGGGAACAATGCCCACGGTTTTAAAAAGCTTGTTGCTGCTGTAAAGCTCAACAGCAGAGGTGCGCTCAATTTTTATATAGTCAAATTTAACGCTTACCTTGCCGTAGCTGCTTGTGCTGTAAAACTTATTATTTGAGTCGTGCGAGAACATATAAAGCATAAGGCAGGGACTCGCGGTGTTATTAAGCGTATCGGGCATTTTAATATCAAAGCTCTCGGTTATATACCCGTCGGTATTCGCTATTTCATCCTTAATCAGCCTTATGTCCTTTGTTAAATCATCGGTTATGCTGCCGTAGTTCGTCTGGCTCAGGGCTATGCCGAGCTTGCCATTTACAGTTTCAGGGCGATTATAGCCCGAAACACTGTAGCGCACGGTCACACGGTAGCCGCGCCCCGCGGTGAGCGCTTTCGGCATAAGCCGTGCGTTCAAGGCGCCCGGCCAGGTGAAATTATCCCGCTCAAACAACAGGTATTTTCCGCCCGCCAGCGCGGCGTCCTCCCCTATACTCCAAACGGCATCGCTGTAAACCTTGCCGTCGGTTTTCGGGTCGTAGCTGCCGAAATCCACCATATAGCTTTCATTTTCAAAGTTTGAGCTGCTGTAATATAAATCAGCGGTAACATCATTTGTAAATTTAAGACCTGCAGGTTTTATTTCACCCGAAAACTCTCCCTTATCGGGGTCATAATCGGAATAATATGTATTACCCACGGGCAATTTTACGGCCTCACCGGGAGCGCCGTAAATTCTGGATATTACCTCGCCGTCCTCATCAACGCGGTGCAGGCGCAGCTCGGAAACACGGTCAATTTTAATATAATCAAATGAAATATTGAATTGATCACCGTATTTTCCGTTGGCGTAATTTCCCGAAGCATCGTGTGAGAAAAGGTACAGCATAAGCTGCGGTCCGCCCTCTTGAGCGTATTTATCCGGCATTTTAACGCAGAAATCACTTTCAATCCAGCCGGCGGTATCGCTCAGCTCGTCTATAAGCATAACGCTGTTAAGGTTAAGGTCGCCGCCCTCGGTAATATTGCCCCAGTTAGCATGGGTAGCCGCAAGACCGAGCCTGGCGTTCGCCCACGCTCTTGCATACCCCTCAACGCGGTAGCGTATTCTGAACCGATAGTTCGAGCTGTTTTTAAGCTTACAGCTCGGAATAAGTCTTATTGCCAGTCTTCCGTTCCAATCGAAATTTGTACCGCTGAATTTCAGGTATTTGCCGCCTGCCGCCTCAGAGTCATCCTCAATGCTCCAGCCGCCGTTTGACCATGCCTTGCCATCGTTTGTCAGGTCAAAATCCTTGAAATCAACAGTATAGCTTTCTGTTTCAAAACCGGCTGCCCGCGCCGTAATGCCGCCGCGGGTTGCCGGAACAATAACAGAGCAAAGCAGAAACGCCGCAGTTATAAGACTGACTATTCTGTTTTTTCTGCTCTTCATACAGTACCTCCCTGTTTTATTTTGCGTCCTTTATCATCTGATTTGCGCGGTCAATGCAGGCATTGAGTGAGTTGCTGCCGGATTTGAGCGCCGCGGAAATCTGTGAAGCGGTGCAGGTTTTAAGGTCGGGGAAAATTTTATAGATTCCGCCGCTGGCACCCGTCACAATGGATATAACGGTATCGGTGCTGACAAGCGACTTGCGGTTCATATTCGCCTTTATCTGCTTATCAAGCTCGGCGCAATCGTCATTTTTGAAAATTTCATCCTTATCGTAAAAGTCCATGTTAAGGAAATAACGCAGGAAGTATGCGGCGCCGTCTGCATTCTTTGCGCCCTTGCATATGCCGTATGAGCGGCCGCCGCCGTTTCCGTAAACCTGTGCGGAGGATGAGGTTTCCTTGGGCAGCAGCACAAATTCTATATCGTCCTGATCAAGCTGGTTAAACCAACCCGTTTTGCGAAGACCGTAGGTTCCGCAAAGCAGCATTCCGATTCGCTCGTCCTCAAAGAGGTAGCGGGTGCCGTCATCCGTAACATTGGCATATCCCGCGTCACGCGCCTCAATAAGCCTTTGCAGAGTCGAGTTGAACTTGGCGTCGTTGATATTGCTCTTAAAGCTCTGCGAAGCGGAGTCGTATGAAATAATGCTTGAGGAGTACGCCGTAAGGAAGGTGTTAAGCTCGATTCCCACGCCGCCGTCCTTCGTAACCTTTTTAAGCTCCTTGGCGCACTTGAAGAAATTATCAAGCGTCCAGCGCCCCTCCTGGTAGTAAAGCGAAGGTGTGCCTATACCGTTATCTTCAAAAATCCGTTTGTTGTAAACAACGCAAGCGCCGCCCATATCCCAGGCGCCGTTACGAACGTTTACCAAATACGGCTTGCCGTTTACGGTATACATTTTTACAATATCCTGATCCCAGAAGGTATCCTTTGTGTTAAGGACAGTCTCGTTTAAAGGCTTGAGCAGCGGCAAAACCTTGGGCCACTCGCCGTTGTTTACAATAACGTCAGGCGATTCGCCCGCCGCAACAAGACCGGTAAGCTTTGATATGTAATCGGTCTGAGCTATTGTGGTAAGCTTTACCTTTATTCCGGTTATATCTGTAAAATCAGCAATAACCTGCGCGGATTCGTTGCGGTTGTGATCAATCCAGGTTGCAAAGTGAACGGTTGTGCCGTCAAGCTTTGCGGGCGCGTTCTCGAAATAAGACATTTCCGCGCTGTTGGCTCCCGTTTTGTTTCCTCCCTTATTGGATTTCCCCTTACTTTGATTACCCTTGCTTGAGTTATTTTTTGTGTTCTCGGTCTTTCCGCCGGAGGATGCCTGAGAGCCGTCATCATCGTCTATTTCAATATAGGAGGTGACCCAGCTTTCGTTATTATTCTTACTGCCCTTGCACCCCGCCGCCGAAACCAAAAGCAAACCGGAAAGCAGCAATGCCGTAATCTTTTGCGAATTCTTCATATAAATTCCTCTCTTTCATATCATTAAACAGGGGTATACTACCCAAACTTCCTTAAAAATATTTTAACACAGGCATTTCTATTTGTATAGTTTAACAATTTGGTGACATTTGTAACATAATTTTTTGATATTTCTAAAAATTGCGCCGTATAATTCGGCTTTATAAACCGTCTTTCCTGAAAATACCTGCAAAAAACTTTGCTTTTTTCGGTCTGTTATGCTAAAATATAAGGTGCGAGGTGATCAAATGGCGCTTTATATATTGAACGATCCTAATATTCAAATGTATATTCCGTTAAAAACACAGTACGAGATATCCATGATAAAGGCTCTTAACCGAAAACGGATACCCACAAAAACGCTGCGCCAAACCACCGACACCGATTTTATGACAGAGGATCCGCAGGCTGTTTTGCTTATTCCGGAGCTGAACACGTGCCTGACCGAGTTGATTTTATTCTGCAATAAAAACAATATACCGGTTATAGTGCTTCACTCCGCCAATACCCTTGTGCCTTTTCTCACCTTCAGCGGCATTTACGGTCATTCCTATACCGATGAACGCGCGATACTTCAGTACTGCATCAGTGCGGGGAAAAAGCGGCTGGCGCTTTTCGGCTTCAACAATGTCTCCCCCGACCGCGACCATGCCGACGCAATTTACAACATTTATCCGCAGTTCACACAAAACGATTTGTTTCAGCGCAGGGACGGCTTTGATCAATGCTTCTCCGAATTTTTCCCGAGGCGTTATGAATACGACGCCATTCTCTGCGCAAACGATTTTATAGCCGCCTGTCTGCTGAAAAAAATAAAGCTGCTCGATGACGATTATGCCAAGAGCCGCTTTATTATAGGAATATCAAACACATATATATCAAAGCTCTTCAAAACCACAATAACCTCGGTCACCTACAGCCGCGACGATGTCGTTCAGGCGGTTGCCGCAACTTACAAGCTTTTGCTGCATAACAAAAATCACCTGACAAGCATAAATTATCTGCTTCCCACAAAAATATTTCCCCGCGAAAGCACACAGCATGTACCGCTGCCCGAGAAAAACATTTCATTGCCGACGGTAAAATCCCTGCGGGAGCCGCAGCTTAAATTTGTGAACACCTTTCCCCAATATGATGAAGGCTCGGATCTGACAAAGCTTATAGAGCTTGAAAATATGTTTGTATCCTTCGATAAGCTTGATTTTCAAATACTGCTTTACTTTATGAAGGGCGCAACTAATACGGAAATTGCAAACCGACTGTTTATAACCCCGCAGGCGCTTCAATATCACACCAGGCAGATGTTTGAACACACCAAAACTTCCGGAAAGCAAAAATTTATTTCCTTTATTTCGGAATATATATCCGCAGAAAATCTTGAAGGCTATATAAACAGCCCCGAATTTTTAACCTGAATTCCGCTGAAAATCAAGCTTTAGATTTCTCGGCAAACCGTATATAATGTCTACTGAATAATTGCATTAGCAAATGCAATTATATAAAATCGAGTTAAAATCTCGATTTTATGGGTCAAAACCTTTGTTTTGACCGTCAGTATCCATTGATTGTCGCCTGATTTTAAAAAGAATCAAAATGTGATTCTTTTTAAAGTGCAAGGTTTTTGCGCAATTTTGCGCAAAAACCTTGCACCTGAACAATTCAAAAGTTTACACCAACATGCTTGGTTAAGGTACTTTTGAATTGTTCAGCAGGCATTATATAGAAAAATTCACCCCCTGCCGCTATCCTAATCGATAACAGCAGGGGGTGATTTTTCAATTGTTCCGCATTATTTAATCGGGTATGTCCAGCCCTTTGTATCGGGCAGCCTGCCCCACTGAATACCTGTTAAGGTATCGTAAAGGTGCTGCGTGACCTCGCCTATTTTGCCGCCGTTAATGGTATACTTAACATCCTTATAGCAAAGCTCGCCTATGGGGGACACTACCGCCGCGGTGCCGCAGCCCCAAGCCTCCTCAAGCGTACCGTTTTTAAGCGCATCGCCAAGCTCATCCACGCTCAAAAGCCGCTCGCTTACGGTGTAGCCCTCACTCTTTAAAACCTCTATGCAGGATTTGCGGGTAATACCCGGGAGTATTGAGCCTGTAAGCGCTGGGGTTACTATTTCGCCGTCAATTTTAAACATAACGTTCATAGCGCCCACCTCTTCAATATACTTGCGCTCTACGCCGTCAAGCCACAAAACCTGCGAATAGCCCTTTTCCTCGGCTTTTTCGCCCGCGCGGTTGCTTGCGGCATAGTTTCCGCCGCACTTAGCATAGCCTGTGCCGCCGCGTACCGCGCGCACATCCTTATCCTCGATCATAATTTTAACGGGGTTAATGCCCTCTTTGTAATAGCTGCCCACAGGGGAGAGGATAATAACAAAGGTTGCGTGATGAACCGCGTGAACGCCTAAGTTTTCATCATTGCCGAACATAAAGGGACGAATGTAAAGGGAAGTGCCCTCTGCCGAGGGTACCCAGTCCTGCTCAAGGCTTATAAAGGTATCCAATATCTGCATAAAGTCGTCTTCGGGTATCTGCGGCAGGCATAGGCGCTCGGCAGAGTTGTTCATACGCTTTATATTCTCGGTCGGGCGGAAAAGCTGCACCTTGCCGTCCTTTCGGCGGTAAGCCTTTAACCCCTCGAATATTTCGGAGCCGTAGTGCAGCACGGTTGAGGCGGGGTGCAGCGAAATATTGCCGAACGGCACAATTCTCGCGTCATGCCAGCCCTCCTCGCGCGAATAGTCCATCATAAACATATGGTCGGTGAAAATTCTGCCGAAGCCTAAGGTGCTGCTGTCGGGCTTTTCCTTTAAAGCAGGGGCTTTTGTAATTTTAATTTCCATTTTTAACACCGTTCCTTTCAAAGCTCTGCGCCTGTTTTAAGCGCCTTTAGGTTTACGTCCAGCATATCGGCATGCTTTGCGGAAATAACCTTTTTAAGCGCCGATAAAACGCTTTCCTCTTTAAATTCGCCCATAACCTTTAAAATATTGCCCATAAATATCATATTTGCAAGGGTGGGTATGCCGTTTTCATTTGCAAGGCGGGTTGCGGGCACGTAATACGCCGTAACGTCGGTGCGGTTTACCTTGCGCTCAACCAGCGTGGAGTCAACAAATATTGTGCCGCCCGCTGCCACGGCGCTTTCGTAGCGGTCAAGCGAGGGCAGGTTCATGGCTATTAAAACATCGGGCTTTGAAACTATGGGCGAGCCTACGGGGCTATCGCTTATAATAACCGAGCAGCTTGCCGTGCCGCCGCGCATTTCGGGCCCGTAGGATGGCAACCAGCTTACCTGCTTTTCCTCAATAAGCCCCTTATACGCCGCAAATTTCCCCGCAAAAAGTATGCCCTGACCGCCGAAGCCGGCGAATAAATACTGCGTTGTGCTCATTTTGTTTCCTCCTTTGCGGCTGACCTATCCTTATAAACGCCGAGGGGATAGTATGGTATCATTTTTTCCTCTATCCATTTAAGGGCGTTCTGCGGGGTAAGCCCCCAGTTGGTCGGGCAGCTTGAAATAACCTCTACAAGCGAAAAGCCCTTGCCGTCTATCTGATTCTGGAAAGCCTTTTTAATAGCTTTTTTCGCGTTTTTAACATTTTTAACGTTGTTTACGGCAACGCGCTCCAAATATTCCGCGCCGTCAAGCTGTGACAGCAGCTCGCACACCTTAACGGGATAGCCGCACTGCGTTACGTCTCTGCCGTAGGGCGAAGTCTGCGTTACCTGACCGGGCAGGGAAGTGGGCGCCATTTGTCCGCCTGTCATACCGTATATCGCGTTGTTTATAAATATAACGGTTATGTTTTCGTTTCTCGCGGCGGAGTGCACCGTTTCAGCCATACCTATTGAGGCTAGGTCTCCGTCACCCTGATATGTAAATACTATATTGTCGGGCTCGGCGCGCTTAACGCCCGTTGCAACCGCGGGCGCTCTGCCGTGAGACGCCTCAATCATATCGCAGTTAAAATAGTTATAAGCCAAAACCGAGCAGCCCACGGGCGCTATGCCTACGGTTTTGCCCTCTATACCTAATTCGTCAATAACCTCCGCTACAAGACGGTGTACTATACCGTGAGTGCAGCCGGGGCAATAATGGAACGGCGCGTCTGTCAGCGCGTGGGGTTTATCAAATACTACCATTATTTTGCACCTCCGTTTTCTGCGGCTTTTTCTATAGCCTTCAGCACCATATCGGGTGAGGGTATCATACCGCCCGTGCGGTTGCAAAGGGTTACGGGCACCCTGCACTCCGTAGCAAGCTTTACGTCCTCTATCATCTGACCCATTGAAAGCTCAACCGAAATAAACTGCTTTGCGGTTTGCGCCGCCTTTTTAAACGGCTTTTCGGGGAACGGCCACAGGGTTATGGGGCGTATCATACCCACCTTTATGCCCTTTTTGCGGGCTTCGGTTATTGCGTTTTTTGAAACGCGCGCCGCTATGCCGAACGCCGCTATTACAATTTCGGCGTCCTCGGTCATATATTCCTCATACATAGTCTCGTTTTCTTCTACTGTTTTATAACGCTCATAACGCTCAAAATTAAGCCTTTCAAGCTCCTCGGGCACAAGCGACAGCGAGTTTACTATGTTATGCTTTCTTGCCATTTTGGTGCCTGTGGTGGTCCACGGCTTTTCAGGACTTGGCTTAATATCGTAATTAAGCGATACCGGCTCCATCATCTGCCCCATTGTGCCGTCCGCCAAAATCATAGAGGTCATACGGTATTTATCGGCAAGCTCGAAACCCTTAACGGTTAAATCCGCCATTTCCTGAACGGAAGAGGGGGCTAAAACTATCATATGAAAATCGCCGTGCGCGCCGCCCTTTGTAGCCTGAAAATAATCCGACTGCGATGGCTGTATGCCGCCGAGTCCCGGTCCGCCGCGCTGAACGTTTACAACAAGCGCGGGTAAGTCCGCTCCCGCAAGGTAGGAAAGCCCCTCGCCCTTAAGCGATATACCGGGGCTTGAGGATGAGGTCATAACCCGGTGACCTGTGGAAGAAACGCCGTAAACCATATTTATTGCGGCAATTTCGCTTTCAGCCTGCAAAAACGTGCCGCCTATTTTCGGCATTCTTTTTGCCATATACGCAGCAATTTCGGTCTGCGGGGTTATTGGGTAGCCGAAATAGTGGCGGCAGCCCGCCGTTATTGCAGCCTCGGCAATTGCCTCGTTGCCTTTCATAAGAACCTTATCGGACATAATTTTCACTCACCTTTCTATTTTAATAATGCAATCGGGGCACATGGTAGCGCAGAAGGCGCAGGCGATGCAATCCGCCTCGTTCGCCGCCTCTACGGGGTGGTGACCCTTTTTGTTGATCTTGTCGGTTGCAAGGTGCAGCACCTTTTTGGGACATACATCCACACAAAGCCCGCAGCCCTTGCAGTTGTCGGTTTTAAATGTCAGTTTTGCCATTTTATCATCTTCCCCTGTGAAAAAATTTTTTAAGCGTTTTCTAAAAGCCGGGCATAATTCTCGGTAAATTTGGCGGCGCTTCTGCCGTCGGTGCTCACCTCGTAATTCCATGTGCCGCTGTACCCCGCCTCTTTCAGTGCATTCATAATGCCCTTCCAATCGTTTTTGCCGTCAAACGGCATGCGGTGGCGCTCGTTTATAAAGTCATAATCCGAAACATGCAGAGCAATTATCCTGCTGCCCAGCGCCCTTACAAATTCAACATTATCGTCCTTTAACGAGTGGTTGGTATCAAAGCAGGCGTAAAGTCCGTCTATCGCGGCGAGAATTGCGGTCATTTCCTTTATATCCCGCCCGATGCAGGTGCGCGGCAGATTTTCAACCGCCAGCTTAATGCCACACTCATCGGTGATTTTTTTAAGCTCCGAAAGCCTTTCTATCACGCAGGCAAGGCGCTCGGGGCGCTCTTCCTCGCTGTATGGCTCGGCGCTCGGGTGTACAACGGCAATTTCTATGCCTACACTTGCCGCCGCCTTAACTATCCCCCGCTGTGTTTCAAGAAATCGGCTTCCTACCGCCGCATTTCCCGAAGCCGGATCGATTTCCTCAAACGGTAAAAACGGCAGATGAACAGACCTGATTTTAATACCGTTATTCGCCGTCGGCTCATAAACCGCCCGCGGGTCGCGAAGAAAATCCTCAAAATCCGCAATTTCCGAGCCGGTAAATTCAATGTGACGCACACCGGCAAGAGCAAATTCCGCCAGTCTTTCGGCGTTCAGCTCCTTTCTGTTCAGCGATACCGAAACGGGCCATAATTTTTCCATTTTTACGCACTCCCTTCAGTTGATTTTCGGTTGTAATTTTATAGGGTATAAACCGTTTATCCTGCCCTTTAAAGCGTCATAAACTGTGTTATGTACAGTGGTGCATACTATCGGCAATCCCGACAGCCTTGATACTTCATCCGCATACGGCAAAGACGATAAAACATCCTCGGGCGTGGTTTCCTCCCCTAAGTTTGAGTTGTTCACAAGCCCCGTAAACTTAATGCCGCCCGCAAACTCTATTTCACGCATAACCTCTATTACCTCCGCCGCCTTGCGCGTTAAAGGGCGAAAGCAGTTTATAACCATAAGCATATCGTAGTTATTTTCTTTGATTATTGCGGGGGCTAACCGCCCGAGCGCCAGCGCGCCGCGGTCGTCGCCGCCTATATCGAGAATAAACCTTTTGTCCTTGCAGTCGGTTATCATATACATTTGCTGCGGCATTGCGGGAATATCGATATTCGTTCCCGCATATTCCGAGCAGATAAGCTCTATGCCCGCGCTTTCAAGCTCATTTGCGCTGTCCTTTGTTCTGAAATATGGGTTTACAATATCAAGATCGGCTATTGCAGAGTTATTATACTGCTTTTTAAGGTCAAACGCAAAGTTTACCGCAACATTTGTTTTGCCGCTGCCGTAGTGCCCGCAAAGCAGGGTCAGTCTTTTAAAATTCATATAATCACCACCGTTGTTAATTCGGAATTATGAATGCGGAATTACAGCTTGTTCCGCTGAATTTTGCCGCTTGTGGTTTTCGGCAGGCTATCCTTAAATACTACAATTCGCGGATATTTATATGGCGCGGTGTGCGCCTTAACATAGGTCTGAATTTCTTTTTTAAGCTCCTCTGTCGCTTCGGTGCCTTTAACCAGCACTATGCTTGCCTTTACCACCTGCCCGCGAACGGGATCGGGGGCGGCGGAAACGCCGCATTCAAGCACATAGGGCAGCTCCATTATAACGCTTTCAATCTCAAACGGTCCTATGCGGTAGCCCGAGGACTTAATAACATCGTCAATTCTTCCCACATACCAGTAAAAGCCGTCCTCATCTCTCCACGCGGTATCGCCCGTGTGATAATAGCCGTCGTGCCAGGTCTCGTCGGTCTTTTCCTTATCACCGTAGTAGCAGGTTGCAAGACCGCAGGGCAGACCGTTTTTAATATTTATCACTATTTCGCCCGTCTCGCCTGCGGGAACGGATTTACCGTCCGCGTCAATAATATCAACGTCATATATCGGCGCGGGCTTGCCCATTGAGCCTATTTTGTGCGGCTCGCCCGTCATATTGCCTATTATCATGGTGCTTTCGCTCTGCCCGAAGCCCTCTAATATCTGCAGTCCCGTAGCCTTTTCAAACTGGCGGTAAACCTCGGGGTTAAGCGCCTCGCCCGCCGTGGTCATATGCTTAACGGACGAAAAATCATACTGCGAAATATCCTGCTTTATCATCATTCTGAGCATTGTAGGCGGCGCGCAGAAGGTGGTAATGTGATATTTTGCAAACATAGGCAGTATATCCGCCGCGTCAAAGCGGTCGAAATCGTAAACAAAGGTCGCCGCTTCACACAGCCACTGCCCGTAAAGCTTGCCCCACATAGCCTTTGCCCAGCCCGTATCGGAAATGGTAAAGTGCAGACCGTCCGGGTCAACGTTGTGCCAGTATTTCGCGGTGTGAAAATGCCCGAGCGCGTATTTATAGCTGTGCGCCGCAATTTTCGGGTAACCGCTTGTGCCGGAGGTGAAGAACATAAGCATAAGGTCGTCGCCGCAGGGTGCGTCCGCCGTTCTTTCATAGTGGGTGCTGTAAAGCCTGTATTCCTCGTCAAAGCTGCGCCAGCCCTCGCGCTCACCGTTTACAATAAGCTTTATAAGCGGCTTACCGTAATCCTTTTCGGCAATATCGGCTTGGTGGGCGGTGTCGCCGTCCGCCGTGCAGATAATCGCCTTAACGCCCGCCGCCTTAAAGCGGTAGCTGAAATCGTGCTCCTGCAGCTGATTGGTGGCGGGAATAGCAACAGCTCCCAGCTTATTAAGCCCCAGCATTGCAAACCAAAACTGATAGTGGCGCTTTAGCACCAGCATTACGCGGTCGCCCTTTTTAATGCCTAATGATTTAAAGTAGTTAGCGCACTGGTTAGAGGCTTTTTTTAGATCTTTAAAGGTAAAGCGGCGCTCGGTCTTATCCCGCGAGATATGCAGCATTGCAAGCTTTTCAGGGTCTTTATCCGCCAAAGCGTCCACAAGGTCAAAGGCGAAATTAAAGCGCTCGGTGTTTTTAAACTTAATTGAAAGCGGCGTGCCGTTTTCGTTCTCGGTAATATCAATAAACTGCCTGTAAATTCTGTCCTTATTATCGTCGCGCGAAATCGGCGTTATTTCTTCGCCCTTTTCGGCGCCCGCAAGCTCGGGTATCGGCTCGCCCGTCGGGTTTAAAACAATCGCGTAGAATATGCAGTCTTTGCCGTCCACCGCAATCATTCCGTGGGGGGTTGAGCTGTCGTAATAAATGCTGTCGCCGGGGCCTAAAACCTCTTTATGCTCGCCCACCTGAACCTTTAGCTTACCCTCAATAATAAGGTCGCACTCCTGCCCTGTATGGGTGGTAAGCTCAATATCGCGGTGCTGCGCCTCCTCGCTGAACACGCTTTTAACATAAAGCGGCTCGGCTATGCGGTTTTTGAAAGACGCGGCAAGGTTATAGTAGGTCATACCGTGCGCCTTTTCAATGCGCTGCCCCTCGCCGCGGCGGGTCACGGTGTAGGATTTAAGGTTAGGGCTTTGCCCCTCAATAATATCGGTAACGTCAACGCCGAAAGCCAGTGCGCAGCGGTAAATAAAGGCAAAGTTTAAATCGCTCCTGCCGTTTTCGCAGGCAAGGTATTCTTCTTCACTAACGGCGGTCTTTTTAGCCATATCGGCGGCGGTAAGCCCCTCGATTTCGCGCAGTTCCCTTATTCTGCCCGCAATTTCGCCTAATTTGAAATCAAGCCCTGTCATTTGTTCCATTTTCTTACTCCCTTTCAAGGGACGGAAAAAGCGCCCGCCCCAAAGCTGTTACTTTGAGACGAGCGCCGAATTTAAAAACTTTTCGGTTACCCGCGGTACCACTCAAATTGCGGTATTAAAACCGCCCCTCTTGGAATCAAGCAATTCCTATGCATTTACGCAGCAATCACGGAGAGGGTCTACTCGCAAGCACGCTTTCTTCCTCCCGGCTCAGAAGCTACAAACGCAAACCCCTATTCAGCAGCTTTCACCAACCGCTGCCTCTCTTAAAAACAGATAGTCTGCGCCCTCTTCGTCGGCGCCTTTTTAATTTGATATTGGTATTTTATCACAGTTTTGGAAATTTGTCAATATTTTAATTCGGAATTCGGAATTAAAGCTTATTCCTCTGAATCTTACCGCTTATGGTCTTGGGCAGCTCGTCCTTAAATACCACTATACGCGGGTATTTATAGGGCGCGGTGTGGTGCTTAACGTAATCCTGAATTTCCTTTTTAAGCTCCTCGGTCGGTTCGGTGCCCTTTACAAGCACTATGCTTGCCTTTACCACCTGGCCGCGAACCTCGTCGGGCGCGGCGGAAACACCGCATTCAAGCACATAGGGCAGCTCCATTATTACGCTTTCTATCTCGAACGGCCCTATGCGGTAGCCCGAAGACTTGATAACGTCGTCCACTCTGCCCACATACCAGTAAAAGCCGTCCTCATCACGCCACGCGGTATCGCCCGTGTGGTAATAGCCATCGTGCCATACCTCGTCAGTCTTTTCCTGATTTTTATAATATCCCGCAAATAATCCGCAAGGTACCTTATCGGATGTTTTAACCACAATCTCGCCTGTTTCGCCGTCGGGTACGGGGTTGCCGTCGGGGTCTAATATATCAACATCGTAAGCCGGCGTAGGCTTGCCCATTGAGCCCAGCTTATGGCTGTTGCCCATAAGGTTTGCTATCATTAAGGTAAGCTCTGTCTGACCGAAGCCCTCCATTATCTGAAGCCCCGTAGCCTTTTCAAACTGACGGTAAACCTCTGGATTAAGCGCCTCGCCCGCCGTGGTCATATGCTTTATTGAGGATAAATCGTACTGCGAGATATCCTGCTTTATCATCATTCTGAGCATTGTCGGCGGCGCGCAGAAGGTGGTTATATGGTACTTTGCAAACATAGGCAGTATATCCGCCGCGTCAAAACGGTCGAAATCGTATGTAAACACCGCGCCCTCGCACAGCCACTGACCGTAAAGCTTGCCCCAGAGCGCCTTGCCCCAGCCGGTTTCCGAAATGGTGAAGTGCAGCCCGTTTTCATCTACGCCGTGCCAGTATTTCGCCGTGACATAGTGACCGAGCGCGTATTTATAGTTATGCGCCGCAATCTTCGGGTAGCCCGTTGTGCCTGATGTGAAGAACATAAGCATTAAGTCGTTGCCGCAGGCGGTATCCTCGGTACGGTAGAAGTGCGCTGAGAAAAGCGGGAATTCCTCATCGAAATTATGCCAGCCCTCGCGCTCGCCGCCCACCAGTATTTTGGTTTTAAGGGTGGGGCTTGCAGGCTCTGCCAAATCGACCTGGTGCGCCACATCGCCGTCGGCGGTACATACTATCGCGCTTACCTCTGCCGCGTTAAAACGGTAGTCAAAATCGTGCTCCTGCAACAGGTTTGTTGCGGGAATTGCAACCGCGCCTAATTTATGCAGCGCCAGTATTGCATACCAGAACTGGTAGTGGCGTTTGAGCACCAGCATTACGCGGTCGCCCTTTTTAATGCCGAGCGATTTAAAGTAGTTTGCGCACTGGTTAGAGGCGCGCTTCATATCGTTAAAGGTAAAGCGGCGCTCAACCTTGTGCTTATCAATATGCAGCATTGCGAGCTTTTCGGGATCTTTCTTCGCTATTTCGTCCACAATATCAAAGGCGAAGTTGAATTTATCCTCGTTTTTAAACTCTATTTTTTGCAGCGCGCCGTTTTCGGCTTCTGTGCACTCCACAAATTTTGAGGAAACATATTCTTTATTGCCCGAATGCGCCGAAACTATGGTATCGCGTATAACGTTTTCCTTAACGTCCTCGCCGGGCAGCACCACCGCCACGAAGAGGCAGTCTCTGCCGTCCACCGCTATCATACCGTGGGGGGTTGAGGAATTGTAGTAAATGCTGTCGCCTTCGCTTAAATATTCCACATTTTCGCCTATCTGCACCTTTAGTCTGCCGCTCATAACAAAGTCAAATTCCTGTCCGGAGTGCTTTGTTAAATGTATCGGCTTGTTTTGCAGCTCTTCGCTGTATTCATAGCGCACCCAGTAAGGCTCGGCTATTTTTTTGCGGAAAAGCGGCGCTAAGTTCTGAATTTCAATTCCGTCCTCTTTAGCGGTCTCCTGCCCCTGACCCTTGCGGGTAACGGTGTAGGAGGAAAGGTGGGCGCTCTGCCCCTCAAGCAAATCGGTTATTCCTATTCCGAAAGCCAAGGAACATTTATGAATAAAGGTGAACGGAAAATCAAGCTCGCCGTTTTCGTAAGCCCTGTAATCTTCTAAGCTCACTTCGGTTTTTTTCGCCATATCCGTCTCGGTAATGTCGCATATCTCCCGCATTTCGCGAATTCGCTTTGCTACCTCTTTTAATTTATCGGTCGATACTGTTGCCATTTTTTACTTCCTCCTTGATGAAATTAAAATAAAAAAAACACCCGTCTCAAATTTCTTTGAGACGGGTGTTGAATTAACACTCGCGGTACCACTCAAATTGCGGTTATAAAACCGCCGCTCTTCGGAATCAAACAATTCCTATGCCTTTACGCAGCAATCACGGGAAAACCTACTTAAATTTCAGCCCTCCGGCTCGGAAGCGATGGGTCAAACGAAATTTATCACTGCCGATTCACACCAACCATCGACTCTCTTAAAGCTTAAATTTCAGACCGTCTTCGTCACAGCTTTTCTTAAGTTTGAGGTCATTATAGCACCGCAATTTTAATTTGTCAAGACTTTTTTTAAACAAAAAGTGTGCAGCCCTGTTTTTTAAAGTGCTCTATCTTTTCGTAAATCAGCTTTTCGGGAACCTTAAGCTCTGCCGACAGGCAGCTTATGCACATAAATTCGCGGCTTCCGCGGTTTATAAATTTTTTGTGTGCGCCTATGTCGTTAAACGAAAGCTCTTTACCGCAATGAATACAGTATGTCATTACTTATTTACCACTTTGCAGCGGTATACCAAGCTGTCATACGGCTTGATATTATGCATAAAAGTTCCGTTTTTAACCGTAATGCTTTCATCCTCCCACACGCTTTGCATACACAGCGTTCTGCCTGTGCTTTCGGGCAGCCCCAGTTCGTCAATATTTATTCTGACCGCAGCCTCTTCACCGCTGAAATTAAAGACTCCGAGCGCTATATCGCCGTTTTCAAGAAAACGCGCATACGCTTTGATATTGTCGTTCCAGATCGGGTTCAGCTTGAATATCTGGCGGCAGGCTTCGTCCTGATTTATTTTTATAAGCTCCCTGTTGGTAAGTATTTTAAGGGTTTCGTCATTCATATTGCGTATATCGCAGCCTATCATAAGTGGTGAACCGAGCAATGCCCATATTGAAAAATGGGTCTTGTACTGCGTGTCGTTAAGCCCCTCAAGACCTACATTGCCCTTGCCGTACATGCCAACTACCAGCATATCCATATCGTTAAAGCAGCCCTTGCCGCCGTAGGCAAATATGCTCTCCTGCTCTTCGGTAAGGCTTTTGATTGACGCCCACGAATCAACAATATCGCCGGTCGAGCGCCACATATCGGCACCCGTTTCGCGTATCCATTCGGCGGTATTATCAGCCCCCCATGAGCAGGCGCTGAAAAGTATATCTCTGCCGCAGTTTTTGAGCGCTGTGCCCATGCGGCGGTACAAATACTTGCCGTGAATTATGTTGCTGTGGTAGCAGTAATCGTATTTAAGAAAATCCACGCCCCATGAGGCGAAGGTTTCGGCGTCGGTAAATTCATGCTCAAAGCTGCCGGGGTAGCCCGCGCAGGTAAGATTTCCGGCGCAGGAATACATTCCGAATTTGAGTCCTTTTGAATGCACATAGTCAGCCACAGCCTTCATTCCGTTCGGGAATTTTTCGGGGTCGGCAACAAGCCTGCCGTTTTCGTCGCGCTCCTTTTTTGACCAGCAGTCGTCTATAACGAGGTAAGTATATCCCGCTGTCAAAAGCCCGCTTTCCGCCATTTTGTCGGCAGTGTCCTTTATTAATTGCTCGTTTATATCCGCGCCGAAGGTGTTCCATGAATTCCAGCCCATGGGCGGTGTGTTTTTAATCATTTTTCTTGACCTCCGTGAAAAAATATTGTAAATTAAGTATATGGTATAAAAGTATTGTTTTCAATAATACTTTATTGCAAATATATGTATTTTTGTTTCACGGAGGAATTTTTTATGTCTGCAACGGTCTGCTACGGGCGGCAGGACTGCCATGATTTACATTCATGGGGACCCGGCATAAGGACCTGTTATATATTGCATTATATAATAAGGGGTAAGGGAACGTTTATAAACGGCGGTAAAAGCTATGCTTTAGCGGCAGGGGAGAGCTTTGTGATACGCCCGTTTGATAATATTGCGTATTACCCCGATGAAAAAGAGCCATGGGAGTACACATGGATTGAGTTTAACGGTGAAAAATATGCTTCTTTGCTTAACCGTATAGACTTTGCAAGGGATAACTGCATAATCGGCGCGGTAGACAGAGAGAGGATCATGCCGCTTTTCGATATTATAAACCGAATAAGCCTCGGAACGCAAAAGAACACCGTGAACGGCATGGCTTCGGCAATACTGGGGGTTTACGCGGATATGTTTGAGAACTGCGCGAAATCGGGCGAAAACGATTGCTTTGACTCGGCGCGGTCTTTAATTGAAAACAATTTTCATAAACCCGATTTTGACCTTTCCGCGGTGTGCGGCGCGCTTGGCATAAGCCGCGCCACTCTGCACAGGTGCTTTGTAAGGGTTTGCGGCGCGCCGCCGGGGGCGTATATTATGAAGTACAGGCTTGACCGCGCCAAAGAATTTTTGGAACGCGGGTTTTCGGTTAAATCAACCGCGCTTTCCTGCGGATTTTCCGATTCGCTGTATTTTTCAAAGGTCTTCAAGGCTTCTGTCGGCGTATCGCCGGGTAAGTACAGAAATATCGGAAAAGAGCGCCTTTAGCGAATAACGCTCCGCGATTTTTACAATCTTTCAAAAACCGTCTTGATAAACAAGGCGATAGGTAGTATAATCTTGATATGTTAAGGGGGATTTTTTATGAATTACAACGCGAAAAACAGTCTTTTACTCCAGCTGCTGAAGCTTTTCGGCGCGTATATAGTTTCGCAACTGCTTATAGTTTTTATATTCGCGGCTGCCGTATCGGGCGATGAAATACCCGAAAAATACGATCTGCCTATGGTTATTATTGCAATACTGCTGGCTTTTGCGGTTAATATGGTAATAGATTTCAACGCGATAGCAAGGCTTAAAAGCACCATTGCAAAATCAAAATCGGATATAGCGGCGGTAACCGAAACCGGCGCCGCCCTTATAGACAAGGCGGAGCGCGTTGCCGATAAATACAGAAAATCCGAAACCGATGTGTATTCGGAATTTGCCGAAGCCCGCAGCGGCAAGCGCATACGCAGCGGAAATGACTTCAAAGCGGTTATGGAGACATACCCCGAGCTTAAATCAAACGAGCATACCCAAAAGCTTTTAAATCAAATTGAGCAGACGGAAAACGCAAAGCTCAAAGCCCGCATGACCTACAGCGAGGCGGCGGCGAAATATAACGCAAAAATACACTCATTCCCGATTGTTATGTTGCGCCGTGCGATGAAGTGGGAGGATGAAGTAATTACCGCAGGTATTCCGAAAGAAGACATTGTTTCGGATGAAGAGTTGGGTATTTAATAGGATAGCTTATTTTATTATCTGCCACGCGTTTATCAGTCTGTCAAGCGACCAAGCCGCGTTTGCGGGGCTGGTTGAGGGCAGGCAGATTGCCTTTTGCCCCACCGTTTTTTCAATATAACGAATATAGTATTTTTCCGCCGTTTTGCCGTTTACAAATATTCGGTTTACGGCGGTATTTTCAATTATACTCGCAATATCGTTCGGTTTTACGTTTTTTATGCTCGTATCGGCAGAACCCGTAATTTCGCACTCCGCAATTACGTCCCACAGTGCGAGCCTGTTTTCAAGCACCAGCTTTTTCTTTTGCTCTACCGTTTGCGGCACCTTGCAGGAAAATACGCCCGCAAGCACGCGCCAAAAGCGGTTTTGCGGATGTCCGTAGAAAAATTCCGCCTCGCGTGATTTAACCGACGGAAAGCTGCCCAAAATAAGGGTCTGAGAAGCCTTACTGTAAAGCGGCGGTATATTGTGCAGAATCATTCTTCATCCTCTTTTAAGCACCGCTCCGCACAGGGTGCACAATGCAAAGCCCGCAATATCCACCGCGACCACCGTAGCCCCCACGGGCGTTCCCGCAAGCACCGAAGCAATCATGCCGAGAGCGGTGCATACTGCGGCGAATACCGCCGAAAAAACCGAAACGGCAAAAAAGCTTTTGTAAAGCCGCATGGCGGAAAGCGCGGGAAAAACTATAAGCGCCGATATAAGCAGCGAGCCCGCAAGCTTCATTGCAAGCACTATTACAACCGCGGTTATAACGGCAATAAGCATATTGTAAACGCCGGTGTTGACGCCCGACGCGCGGGAAAAGCTTTCATCAAAGGTTACCGCGAACAGCTTGTTGTAAAGCAGCACAAAAAGAGTAATTACAACTAATGCCAGCACCGCGCAGAATATGACCTCGCCCCTTGACAGGGTAAGAATCGAGGTCGAGCCGAAAAGCGTGCCGCAAACATCCCCCGAAACATTTGCGGAGGGCGAGAAAATATTCATTATCAGATACCCGAACGCCAGCGCCCCGACGGAAAGCATTGCAATTGCGGCGTCCCCCCGAATTTTTGAGGAGGCTCCGCCCTTTAAAAGCAAAACGGCGCATATGACCGTAACGGGCAGTATTATCACGGTTTGATTTGTGAAATTAAGCGCGGCGGCTATCGCCATTGCCCCGAATGCGACATGAGAAAGCCCGTCCCCTATAAACGAAAAGCGTTTAAGCACCAGCGTCACGCCGAGAAGCGACGCGCACACGGCAATTAAAATTCCGACCGTCAGCGCATACCGCACGAAGGGATAGCTGAAATACAGCTTCAAATTATTAAATGCTTCAGTCATTTTTTTCAGCCTCCGTATATTCGCCCGCCGTGCCGAAAAAGCCATGCTTGCCTATTTCCAGAATGTGTGTTCCGAGCATTGCGGCGGGTATATCGTGGGTTATCATTATAACCGTCATGCCGTCTCTGTTAAGTCTTGATATAAGTCTATACATATCCTCCGCCGCCTCGGGGTCAAGCCCCGCCGTGGGTTCATCAAGCAATAAAAGACTTTCGGCGGCGCAAAGCGCGCGGCATAGCAGCGCCCGCTGCTGCTGCCCGCCCGAAAGAGTGGCATAGCCGCGCTTTACAAGGCTTTCTATTCCCATTTTGCGCATATTAAGAAGCGCCTCTGCCCTTTGTGCCGCGCTGTAAAACGGACGGTAACCGCATTTACCCGCAAAGCCCGACATAACAATTTCGCCGACTGTTGCGGGAAAATCCCGCTGAACCTCGGCCTGCTGCGGCAGATAGCCGATCTTTTTTAAGTCGAGCGCTGTTTCAAGACTGCCCGATACAGGCTTGTTAAGCCCCAAAAGAGTTTTTATAAGCGTGCTTTTACCCGAGCCGTTTTCACCTATAACGCAAAGGTAATCGCCCTCATTTACCGTAAAGCTTATATTTTCCGCAACGGTTTTTCCGTCATACCCCAGCGCTAAATCGCAAGCCTTTATAAGCGTCATTCATTCCACCCCGATTTCAAGCGTCTCAAGATTTTTTTCCATAACCGAAATATAGGTCATGCCGTTTTTTATATCCTTTTTATTTACGGATTGCATACTGTCAAGCGTTAGAATTTTCTTATTCTTTTTTGCCGTGTTGCTGTTTACCGCATTTGCAATATCGCCGTTTGAAGTTTCGGTTATAAAAATACAGTCGCCGTTTTCATCGGCTTTTTTTGCAAGAAATATCACCGTTTCAAAGCTCGCCTCGGTTTCGGCAGAACAGCCGGGAAAGGCGGCGTAATAATCCAGTCCGTAATCGTCGGTGAGATACCTGAACGGGAAACGGTCGGCAAAAATCAGGGCTTTTTGTTTTGCGTTTTTCAAAGCATCGGTATATTTTTCATCCAAGGTCTTAAGAGCTTTAGAATATTCCCCCGCATTTTTGCGGTAAACGGCTGCGTTTTCACCGTCCGCCGCACACAAGGCCTCCGCGATTTTATCGGTCAGTATTCCGGCGTTTTTAAGGGAAAGCCAAATGTGCTCGTCGGTCTCATCCCCGTCGCTTCGCACCGCGGTGCCTTCCTCACGCTCGTTCACCGCTCTGTCTCCCAAAAGCTCAATAAGGTTCAGCGCCTTTAAATTTTCATTGGAGGATTGCTTTATTACTTCCGCTACCCATTTTTCCGATTCGCCGCCCGTGTATATAAGTATGTCGCAGCTGTGAAGTCTCACAATATCCGCAGCGGTGGGCTGATAGCTGTGCATATCCGCGCCATTTTCATTAAGCAGCGATACCTCGGCGGTATTTCCCGCAATATTCCGCGCCCAGTCATAAAGCGGAAAAACGGTACAAAGTACGTTTATTTTACCGCTCCTTTTCACATTCGGAGCGCCGCATCCGACGGATAAAAGCATAAAAGCGGCAAGTATTGCCGCCGCGGCGCATTTTAAACGGAGTTTCATTTTGATCTCATCTCCAATTTGCAACTCACTTGCAAATTAGTATAACTCCTTTCCTGCCGTTTGTCAAGCCCGAAGCGTTTAATAAAATAATGTCTACTGAATAATTGCATTAGCAAATGCAATTATATAAAATCGAGTTAAAATCTCGATTTTATGGGTCAAAACCTTTGTTTTGACCGTCAGTTTCCATTGATTGTCGCCTGATTTTAAAAAGAATCAAAATGTGATTCTTTTTAAAGTGCAAGGTTTTTGCGCAATTTTGCGAAAAAACCTTGCACCCGAACAATTCAAAAGTTTACACCAATATGCTCGGGTTAAGGTACTTTTGAATTGTTCAGCAGGCATTAAAATAAAACCGACCCCCCTCGGCTTAAAGCCGGGCAGAGCCGATTTTATTTGTGTTATGAAAATTTTTTATCAATTTCTTTTGCGGCGGCTTCAAGAGCCGTGCAGGTGAATTTTTCAAACTCGCCGTTATCCACCAGCTGCGCCAAATCAGGGTCAATAGGCAGCTCCGCCAAAAGCGGAAGACCCAGCTCCTCTGCGGCGGCGCCGCTCCCCTTTCCGAAAAGACGGAGCTTTTTGCCGCAATCGGGACATACCGCATAGCTCATATTTTCAATAAGTCCCAAAACCGGAATGTCCATCATTTTCGCCATATTATAAGCCTTTCTTACAATAAGCGACACCAAATCCTGCGGGGAGGTCACTATGACCGCGCCGTCAATCGGTATTGACTGAAAAACAGTCAGCGGAACATCCCCTGTGCCGGGCGGGCAGTCGATTATCAGATAATCGAGGTCTCCCCAAACCACGTCCTGCCAAAACTGCTTTACCGCTCCCGCAATAACGGGGCCGCGCCAAAGCACCGGCATATCGCCCTCCTCAAGCAAAAGATTTATCGACATCACCTTAATGCCCGTTTCGGTTTCCGCGGGAAGAATGCCGATTTCATTCTGATATGCGCGCGAGCGTATTCCGAAGGTTTTAGGGATAGACGGACCTGTTATGTCCGCATCGAGAATGCCGACATTTCGCCCCATTCTTTTAAGCAGCACCGCAAGCATTGAAGCGGTCATGGATTTTCCCACTCCGCCCTTGCCGCTGACAACCGCCAAAACGTGCTTTATGTTATTGTATTCTCCTGTAGGCTCAATAAGGCTTTGGCTCTCACGCGAAGCACAGCTTTCACCGCAGGACGCGCAATTGCCCGAGCAGCCGGTGTTTTTTTCTTCAGACATTTTCATTTTCTCCGTTTCTGTTTGTTTTATCTGAATCAAGTATACCACTTTTTATCGGAGATATCAATAGCTATTCAAGGTCATATTCTCTGTTAAATTCAAGCGTTTTGCCGCCTCTTATATTATCCGTAAACAGGGCGGGATTTTCGGAGTTGGACTCAAACATATCATAATGATTGGGTATGTTTACCGCCGCGCCGATTTTCTCGGCGGTTATGAGCGCCTCTTTAACGTTCATATTCCCGAGCCTGCCGTTTATACAAATAAAGGTGTAATCGGGCTTATACTCCGCTATGCCGAAAAGCTTTTCGTTAAAAAGCGTATCGCCGCTGAAATATAGGGTCTTGCCCTCTGCCCTTACAATAAGCCCGAACGCCTCAACCGTGTGGTCGGCAAAAACCGCCGTTATGTTAAAATCGCCTACGGTTATGCTGTCCCCCGTGTTCAGGGCTTTGACATTGGTTCTGCCAAGCCTTAAAAGCTCGGCTTTTCCCTCGTTTGTGGTAATATAAAACTGATTTTCGTTTATTCTTTCCACCGTGTCGGGGTCTAAATGGTCAAGATGATTGTGGGTGCATATAACCGCGTCGCAATTTATATCTTCGGGGTTTATCGGTATCGGCAATGTCCGCGGTCTGTTCGCTATGCGGTTAACGCTGTCGGAAAGATAAGGGTCTATCACAATTTCGGTATTGCCGCTTTTTAATATATATCCGCTTTGCCCTAAAAACCGTATTTTCATTGTACACTTTTTCCCCCGTCAACATAAATGCTCTGCCCCGTTATATACCGTCCCTCGTCCGAGCATAAAAGGCTTACCGTACCCGCGCAGTGGACTATCATCTTATAGCCGTCCCCTTGCAAGCCTTATCGCTGTTGCTCTGCCCAGTGTGACATTGCAAAACCACTCAAAGTATTATTTCGTTTACCGCAGAGCCGTCCTTGTGTATACCGAATTCGGCGGTGAAATCCTTGCCCGAAGCGGTATAACCTCCGTAAAATCCGCGGAATTCGATATAGCCGCTTTCATCGGTAACAGCCTCTAAATCGGTATGCCATACCTCGTTTATAAGCGTATGAAGCCTTAAAACAGACTTTTTAGGCGTCAGATCATGATGCCAAAGACCGCCGCGGCATTTGTTCTCGTTCCAGTCGCCCGAGCCGTCGTCATAGGCATAGCCGTCGGGAACGTTCCAGTAAACTATATCCTGCATAGCGGGGTGGCTGAACCATACGCTGTAAAGCAATTCAATCAGATCCGCCTGCAGCTCCTCATCCTCCTCGGTCTCGCCGAAGGTCGGCAAGGTAACCTCGGTCATTTCAAGCGGCAGACCGAGCTCTGCAATAACATCAAGTCCCTTAAGTATTTTCGCGGGATCAACCATAGGATCGCCGCACCTTACAGCATTTTCATAGGCTTCCTCGGTTTTACAGGTTGCACCGGTGAAAATATGGTGCTGTAAGCCGAGCTTGTCAATTCCCGCACCGCTTTTAAGCGCATTTTCCACCATCATAAAAAAGCTGCTGCGGTATTTTGCCCGACTTAAATCAACCAGCGGGTTCCCTTCATTTATAATAAGTGTATCGTTCGGGAAATATTTTCTCGCCAAAGCAAACGCCCATTCTATTATATCACGCTTACTGCTGATTGCGCTTTTATAGCTCCATCCTTGCTCGCAGAGCAGCTCATTGATAACCTCAAATTCAAGCAGCCTTCCGGCAAAGCGCTCGGAAATCTGCCTGAAGCGCTCCTCATAAAGCCTTTCCATCCCGCGCATATCGCCGCGCGGCAGCCACTCAGGGATGAATTTATCGTAAACCAGGCAGTGCAGCTTCGGCATTATGCCGTTTTCCTCACAGTATTCCGTGCAAAGCTCGGGCGAGGGTCTGCGCCACACCTTCGGGCTGCTCTTATCATAACGCGGCTTACCCTCTTCCGGCTCAAGACCGTCCCAATAAAACGGAACGGTTGCAAGGTTAAAGTATTTTTTAAATTCCCCGCGGTATCTTCGGTTATACTCTTCGTTGTCAAATTCATCAAGCATAAAAATGTTTGCACCGAAGCCGAAATCATGTGATGTCTGATTAATCCTCACTTTGATATTTTTTAAAGGCTTCCCGTCCGCACCGATGAAGCGGAGCTTACACGGGCGCTTTCGGTATTTCTCTATATCATTTTTAACTCTGCCGTCAAGCAGCGCGCGGTTTTCCTCTGCCGCCTTCAACCATATTTTTCTGTTCTCTGCCGGATCCGACATAAGCCTCACCTACGAAAATTTTATAATTAATGCCTGCTGAACAATTCAAAAGTACCTTAACCCGAGCATGTCGGTATAAACTTTTGAATTGTTCAGGTGCAAGGTTTTTGCGCAATTTTGCGAAAAACCCTTGCACTTTAAAAAGAATCACATTTTGATTCTTTTTAAAATCAGGCGACAATCAATGGATACTGACGGTCAAAACAAAGGTTTTGACCCATAAAATCGAGATTTTAACTCGATTTTGTATGATTGCATTTGCTAATGCAATTATTCAGTAGACATTAATTAACCTTTAGTATCGCAAAAAACAACCTCTGATTTCATTATAACATTTTGCGTGAGTTTTTCATCAACTATATTACTTTATTTGCAAACTATTTTACGATTTAATGCTTTTGACTTTTAAAACAGCTTTATCATTATCATTGAGCATATGCCTATGATTACGCCCAAAATGCTGTAAACCGAGAGCTTTTCCTTATATATCGCCGCCGCCGCGAGAGTGGATATTATAGTTCCGCCGCCGTTTATGAAGGTGAACAGGAACACCGGCGGCAGGAGTGCGGTCAGCTTTGTTGCAAACTGGTTTATAACAAACACCGCCGCCGCAAGTGCGATTCCGCAGATATAAAGCGTTTTCCCAAGTTTCAAATCTTCACTCTTGTATTTTTCGGATTTACCCATGGCAAACGCCGTCGGCAGCCCTGCCGCCGCCACCGATCCGAAGGACAGAAACGAAAACAGGCTTATGCTGCCGTTCGGCACATAATAGGTATACATCTGCTGCGCGAGCATTGTAAGCCCGTTTGCAAGCATTGCTCCTATGAGCAAAAGAAGTGTCTTAAGGCTGAAGCCGTTATATGTATTTTTTGAATTTTTTATAAGCAGCCATGCGGAAACGAAAAATATCGCCGTGCCCACGCCCTGCAAAATGCTCACGGGCTGACCGAACAAAAAGACCCCCGCAATTATCGGTACAAGCAGCCCCGCCGTTCCGAACATCGAAACCAGGCTGACCGTACCGCTTTTCATTCCGTATATGCTGAAAAATGTACTGAAAAAGAGCGACACGCCCGACAAAAGCGCAATTCCCAAGGTCGGCAGATCGATTTTCAGATTTGACATATCCGCCAGCAGTAAAATGAGCCCCAAAGCCGCAGATACGGAATATTGATAAGCCGTATACTTTACGGTCAGAACGATATTATTTGCTTCGTTGCTTGAAAGCTTACTGAAAACCGCCTGCACAACGCGGGCGGCAAGAATAGAAAAAAGATAAACATAAATCATATTGACATTCCCCCGAAATGTTTGCTATTATAATAGCATAGCACGCATTTACTTTCAATAAATTGCGCGCCGAAAAATTTTCGGTTTTCGGAAGTGAAAATAATGACTCTTTCAAGGCTTGCAAAGCTGGCAAATGTAGCGGTTTCAACCGCCTCAAAGGCGTTTTCAATGAGCAGCGACATAAATGAGCAGACACGCGAGGAAATTTTCAGGGTCGCCAGAGAAAACGGCTGCTTTAAAAAGTTTTTTAATGCGAAATACCCCAAATTCACAGTCGCACTCATCTGTCCCGAGGTGCACAGCCAGCATTATTCCGAGTTATGCTTTGCACTGCAGCGCCGTCTTCAGACGGGAGGCTGTGAGCTTTGCATATCATCAAGCAATTTTTCCGCAGAGGCTGCCGCCGACCGATTGGATTATTACGAAAAATACTCTTCAACCGACGCGATAATTCTTATAGACGCGCCGGACACGGTGCTCGCGCCTCACGAAACTCCGATTGTGGCTGTGGGCGGCGAGGTTAAAAACGCCGACGCGGTTATAACCCTTGATTATGAGCCTGCCTTAAGGGAAGCGCTGCTTTATTTTAAAGAATCAGGGCTTTCGGGCATAGGCTTTATAGGTGAAGCACGCACCGTTTCAAAGCTTGCCGCATTCAAAAGAAATATGAACGGAATTTTCGGCGGCGACTTTGAAAAATACATATCCGTAAGCGAACTCCGCTTTGAAAAAGGCGGATATGCGGCGGCAAAGGCGCTTTATCAGCGCGGCTCTCTGCCCGACGCGCTCATCTGCGCTTATGACGATCTGGCGCTCGGAGCAATGCGTTTCTTTTACGAAAACGGTATTTCCGTACCCGAAAAAATAAAAATAATCGGAATGGACAACATACCCCACTCCGAATATTTTGCGCCCAGCCTTTCCGCAATTGACTTTATGAACGAGGACATAGCCTCTGCGGCGGCTGAAAGCGTTTTTGAAATTTTAAACGGAAAGACCCCGAAAACGGAGCGCAATTTTAAAGCAAGGCTCATTCTGCGTGAATCATCGGCGAATAAGCCTATAGGATAGACAATATAATCGGACATTTTTTCCGCTACGGGAAGTATTGCACCTTGATTGTATTGCCTAAGCAGGAAAAATTGTTCAGCTTCCCGTAGAGCCGAAGCCGCCCTCTCCGCGCACGGTGTCGGAAAGCTCGTCCGTCTCGGTAAATTCCGCCCTTAAAAACGGGGTGATAACCAGCTGGGCTATTCTCTCTCCGTCGGCAATTTCCTGCACAGCGTCCGAGTGATTATGGAGCGACACCATGATTTCGCCGCGGTAATCGCTGTCAATAACTCCTACCTTGTTTGCAGGCGCCAAGCCGCGCTTTGTGGCTATACCGCTTCGGGCGTATATGAGCCCTGCGTAGCCTTCGGGAATTTCAACCGCAAAGCCCGTGTGGATCATTACGGTCTCATCCGGAGCTATGCTTACCGTTTCGCCGTTTGTCAGCGCGTAAATATCCGCTCCCGCAGCCGAAAGCGAGCCGTAGGTCGGGGCGTGCGCGTTTTTATCGAGCTTTTTGAAATTTACCTTCATTTTTATCATTCCTTTAATTTATTCGTAAATATTTCCGCTGCCGACAGCTCTTTCCCAAACGCCTTCAAGCCAAACGACATTACCGGCTTCAAGCGTTTTTTTTATATCTATTATGCGCTGATTTGAAGAGCCGCGGAAGATAAGCGCGGGGCTTTTCTTTTCTTCTATAAATTTTCCGTCCACCAAAACATCGATATATCCGAGCATTTCCCGCGCCGAATCATCGTTCAGTCCTTCGAATTCAAAGCCGGTGTAGCACCAAACACTTTTTTCGGGGAATTCCTTTTTCACCGTTTTTAAAAATTCGGTGAGCGCGGGTCGGTTTTCGGGTTCAAAGGGCTCGCCGCCCAAAAGCGACAGCCCGGTTATATATTCGGCAGACATGGCGTTCAGTATTTCACGCTCGGTGCTTTCCGTAAACGGTTTACCGTAAGAAAAATCCCATGCCTCTTTATTAAAGCAGTTTTTGCACCTGTGGCGGCAGCCGCTCACAAAAAGCGAAACGCGGACGCCCGGTCCGTTTGCAATATCAAATTTTTTAAGCGCCGCGTAATTCATTATAAAACCTCTGTGACAGTATTAAGGGACGGTGCAAAGCACCGCCCTTTTTTAATTTGAATTGAAAATTAAAGATGTAAAACTCTTTCCTTAATTTCCTGTGTTCTGCCCTGATTCCAGAACTGCGTGCCGATGTATCCGCAGGTTCTGCGGGCAACATTCATTTTATCCTGATCGGTATTGCCGCAATTCGGGCATTTCCAAACCAGCTTGCCGTCGTCATTCTCGCTTATTTCGATCTCGCCGTCATACCCGCAAGCCTGGCAGTAATCGCTCTTTGTGTTAAGCTCGGCGTACATTATATTATCGTAAATAAACTTCATAACCGAAATTACCGCGTCAAGATTATTCTGCATATCCGGCACTTCAACATACGAAATTGCGCCGCCGGGCGATAATGCCTGGAACTTGGCTTCAAGCGCCAGCTTATCGAATGCGTCGATATTTTCGGTAACATGAACATGGTAACTGTTGGTGATATAGTTTTTATCGGTAACGCCCTTTATTATGCCGAAACGCTTTTGCAGGCATTTTGCAAACTTATAGGTAGTGCTCTCAAGCGGAGTGCCGTAAAGCGAATAATCGATATTTTCATCGGCTTTCCACTTTGCGGTATACTCGTTGAGCTTTTTCATTATTTCAAGGCCGAACTCCTCGCCCTCGGGCTCTGTGAGCTTTTTGCCGATCATGCTGTAAACGCATTCCCAAAGCCCCGCATAGCCGAGCGACAGGGTGGAATACCCGCCGTGGAGATATTTATCGATAGTCTCGCCCTTTTTAAGGCGCAAAAGCGCGCCGTATTGCCAAAGGATCGGAGCCGCGTCGGACACGGTGCCGGTAAGTCTTTCATGGCGTGCCTGCAGCGCTCTGTGACAGAGCTGCATACGGTCATCGAATATCTTCCAGAATTTATCTGTATCGCCCTGTGCGGAAAGACCTATATCCACCAAATTCACGGTGACAACGCCCTGATTGAAGCGGCCGTAATACTTCGGCTTGCCGTTTTCATCCACATATGGCGTCAAAAAGCTGCGGCAGCCCATGCAGGTGTAGCAGTGACCCTCGCCGTTTTTATCGATCTTGTTTTTAAGCATGACCTTTTCGGAAATGTAATCGGGCACCATTCGCTTTGCGGTGCACTTTGCCGAAAGCTTCGTTAAATACCAGTACTCGCCGTCCTCGGTTATATTGTCGTCCTCAAGCACATAAATAAGCTTCGGGAATGCGGGCGTTATCCACACGCCCTTTTCGTTTTTAACGCCCTGATAGCGCTGCTTTAAGACCTCTTCTATAATAAGCGCCAAATCACGCTTTTCCTGCTCGTTTTTAGCCTCGTTCAGATACATAAATACCGTGACAAAGGGCGCCTGACCGTTGGTGGTCATAAGGGTCACTACCTGGTACTGAATCATCTGAACGCCCTTGCGAACCTCGTTGAGCAACCGTTTTTCGGTTATCTCGCGCGCCTTTTCGGGGGTGATTTCAGTCCCCGCCTCGCAAAACTCCTCTAAAACATCGCTGTATATTTTCTTGCGGCTTATATCCACAAAGGGGGCTAGGTGCGCCAGGCTTATGCTCTGCCCGCCGTACTGGCATGACGCTACCTGCGCTATTATTTGGGTTGCGATATTGCAGGCGGTGGAGAAGCTGTGCGGCTTTTCAATTAACGTGCCGCTTATGACCGTGCCGTTCTGCAGCATATCCTCAAGGTTTACAAGGTCGCAGTTGTGCATATGCTGGGCAAAATAATCCGCGTCATGAAAATGAATTATGCCCTGCTCGTGCGCTTCGACTATATCGTTATCAAGCAAAAGTCTTTTGGTAATGTCCTTGCTGACCTCACCCGCCATATAGTCGCGCTGAACGCTGTTTACGGTCGGGTTCTTATTGGAATTTTCCTGCTTTACCTCTTCGTTGTTGCATTCGATAAGGCTTAAAATCTGCTCGTCGGTGGTGTTCGCCTTTCTCACAAGTGCGCGCTGATAACGGTAGGTTATGTATCTGCGCGCAACATCGAAGGCGCGCTGGTTCATTATCTGATCCTCTACCATATCCTGTATTTCCTCAACGCTTAAAGAGCGGTTGACATTGGTAGCCGCGCTCTCAACATCCTCCGCTATGCGCTTTATCTGTATATCCGACATACGCTCGCTCGGAACAACGCTTTCATTTGCCTTTTTTACCGCAATTTCAATCTTTTTAGGGTCAAAATCAACCTCTGCCCCGCTTCTTTTTATGATTTTCATTCAAACATCCCCTTGTAGCCGCATCCCAAAAAAGCGGCTTATATATACAATATCTTGTTAGTGCGAAAACTATTATACCACAAATTACGGAAAATGCAATAGTCAATTTCAATAATATTCAGGTTTTTGTTTTGAACCCCTCGCCGAGCACCTCGCCCGCCTCCCCGACGATTATAAAGGCATTTTTATCACACTCTGTAGCAAGCCTGCATACCGCCGCCACCTCGTTGCGGCGAACGGTGCACATGAGCATCTGCCTTTGAGCGCCGGTATATGCACCCGTTACATTAAGCAGGGTAACGCCGCGGTTTATAAGCGACATAATACTGTCGGAAAGTTCCTTTGCGTTATCGGTTATGACATAAATGATCTTGCCCCTGTCAGCCCCGTAGAGTATCACATCCATAACACGGGACGAGGTGTAAATTGCAATCACGGCATAAAGCGCGCTTTCAATATTTTTATAAACCAGCGCCGTCGCAGCCACCACCGCCGCGTCAGCCGCAAGCATAAGTCTGCCGACTGTCAGGTGCGGAAATCTGCGGTTTATGAGCTTTGCGATTATATCCGTGCCGCCGGTAGTGGCTCCGCGCAGCATAAACAGGCTGATTCCGAGTCCCATCAGCAGTCCTCCGAAGAGGGCTGCCAAAATCGGGTCGATTTTTATTGTGGGCAGAAACAGCCCCGAAATATCAAGCATCAGGGACAGTATCGCCGTAGCGACAGCGGTCTTCGCAATAAAAATACCGCCGAATTTAATAAATGCCGCCGCAAGCAGCGGAATATTGAGAACGAACACAACCGCGCCTATCGGCAGCGAGAAAAGATAGTTAAGTATCGTCGCGATACCCGTCAGTCCCCCGGGTGATATACCGTTTTCCGAAAGGAAAAGCAGGACTGCGATGGAGTAGATAAATCCCCCGGCTATATAGAATAAAATATCGGTCAGAAATGTGAATATACGCTTTCTTCTCATATAAGCTTCCTCCAAACGTGATACTATATTCGGCAGACGCAGGGCTTTTCTTTATTCTTCCCCTTTTTTGCGAAAAAACAAAGCCTCTTTAAATATTCTATCATGTTTGCGGCTTGCGGTCAACTCGAAGTCGGCGCTTTTGTCTAATATTATGCTTGTTTTAAATTAAAAAATGTGTTATTATATATTTAACACAGTTTGGAGGGAGTTTTGGCATGCATCTTCAGGAATCGGGAGAAATGTATCTCGAAACAATACTTATACTGAGCCGCAAAAGCCAATTTGTTCGCTCTATTGATATAAGCGAATATATGGGCTTTTCAAAGCCGAGCGTCAGCCGCGCCATAGGGCTTTTAAAGGACGGCGGATATATAACCGTTGACGGCAGCGGATATATCGCTTTAACCGACGCGGGCGCGGAAATTGCGGGGAAAATTTACGAACGGCACAATGTGCTGACCGAATTTTTAAGAAAGATCGGCGTATCCGAGGAAACCGCCGCGGCAGATGCCTGCAAAATAGAACACAATATATGCGATGAAACCTTTGACGCACTCAAAAAGCATATAAAAGAAATAGAGGAAAAGCCATGAGCTTCTCCCTGAGTTTTACCGAAAAGGGTTACGGCACGCCGCTTGTTTTACTCCACGGAAACGGAGAAGACAGCGGCTGTTTTGTCAATCAAATCGATAAGTTTTCGGAATTCCGCCGTGTAATAGCGGTCGATACCAGAGGTCACGGCGCTTCGCCGCGCGGAAGCCGACCCTTCACGCTCGACACCTTTGCAAACGATCTGAATGAGCTTTTTGATAAGCTCGGTATCGACTCTTCCGATATTTTAGGCTTTTCCGACGGCGGGAATATCGCCCTTATTTTTGCATTAAAATACCCCGAAAGGGTGAAGCGAATGGTGCTTTGCGGCGCCAATCTGTTCCCCACGGGGCTTAAAGGCTCTTTTTTGATTCCGGTAAGACTTACCTATGCTGTTCTGGGGCTTGTTCCCCGCCGCGTCCGCAGTGTGCGCCGCCGCAGGGAGCTGCTTTATTTAATGGCAAAGCAGCCGAACATACGCCCGCAAGCGCTCGAAAGCATTAAATGCCCCGTGCTTGTAATGGCGGGAACAAAGGATGTTATAAAGGAAAAGCATACAAAGCTTATCGCCGCCTCGCTGCCGAATGCAAGGCTGTGCTTTTTAAAGGGCGGGCATTTTATCATAAAAACAAACAGTGTTGAATTCAACAGTGAGGTTGAAAAATTTCTCCGCGCGCAGAAGACCTGAAAACTGCGTCTCAAACAGAAAGATGCATTTTCAAAAGCAGCTTTTTAATGTAAACCGCCAGTAAAAACGCCGCCGCCACCGAAATAATATCCTTTATGAGATACGGTGCTGAAACCAAAAGAAATGCGGGAACAAACTTCATTTTATAGATTAATGCGTATTGCAGGCTGCCCCAAATATGGCATATTGCAAGCCCCGCAAAGCCCGGCAGTATTTTGAGATATTTATTTTTTATGAGCACGCCGACTCCGCAAAGCCCGGTTAAAAAGAGGAAGCCGAAAATAAATCCGCCTGTCGCCCCGAAAAGCACCTGCACGCCGCCCCTGAAGCCCGAGAACACAGGCACCCCAACTGTGCCCAAAAGGATATATGCGGCAGTCGAAGCCAAGCCCCACTTCACACCGAGAACATAGCCGCAAAGTGCCACGGCAAAGGTCTGCAGGGTAAGCGGCACATCAAACGGCGTCGGAATTGCGGTTTGCGAAAGCACGGCGGTAATCGCGGTGAAAAGCGCCGCCGTTATGAGTCTTAAAGTTCTTTTTTTTGCATTTTCTTTCATTTTAGAATCCCCAATCGGTTTATACTGTCATAAAAAGCATTATAAAGCATACAGTCCGAATTGTCAACCTAATTTTAATATAGGTTGACAATTCGGACTTTGCTTTTTATTAAAGGCTTTAAAGCGAGCTTCCCCGCCGACCTCGGTTTCGACGAAATCGGCGGGGAAGCAGTAAATTTTGCCGTATCAGGGACGGAGATGCCTTTTATCCTGCCGCCTTATTCAGCGGCAGCTTCGGGCATATCACCCGATTCGGAATCGGTTGGAATGCCGTCATCGAGCATATCCTCATCATATTCCGGAGGATTTATCTCGGCGCAGCGCATACCTGTACCTGCAGGAACAAGCTTACCGATAATAACATTTTCCTTAAGACCGAACAGCGGATCAACCTTGCCCTTGATGGCGGCTTCGGTAAGCACGCGTGTGGTCTCCTGGAAGGAAGCTGCCGATAAGAACGATTCGGTAGCAAGAGATGCCTTTGTAATACCGAGCAGCGTTGCGCGGTAGGTTGCTTTTGTAAGCCCCTCCTCGCCCGCGTCGATACGCGCCTGAACGGCGGCGTTTGCTTCTGCGATCTCCTTGTATTCGTAGCTGACATTCTGCAGCAGGTCTGTAGAGCCGGGGTCGGTAATGCGCAGCTTGCGCATCATCTGACGGACTATAACCTCAATGTGCTTATCGTTAATATCAACACCCTGGGTACGGTAGGCGTTCTGAATTTCGGCTATGATATATTCCTCAACAGCCTCAGGCCCCTGCGCCTCCAAAATATCCTGCGGATATTTAGCGCCGGGAATCAGCATATCGCCCGCCTTAACCTCGTCGCCGTCCTTAACAAGGCAGCGAATACCGTAAGGAATAGTAACCTTTTCCTCGGTTTTAAGCTCATCGTTTGTGATTATAATTACATTGCTCTTCTTTTCCTCGGCAATGCGAACAGTACCGTCCATTTTAGCAATAAGTGCGCAGCGCTTCGGTCTGCGTGCCTCGAACAGCTCCTCAACACGCGGAAGACCCTGTGTAATATCCTCTGTACTCGCAATACCGCCGGTGTGGAAGGTACGCATGGTAAGCTGGGTGCCCGGCTCGCCTATGGACTGAGCCGCAACTATGCCGACAGCCTCGCCCGTGGTAACCGGTTTGCTGGTTGCAAGGTTTCTGCCGTAGCACTTCTTGCACACGCCGTGGTGGCTGTGGCAGGTAAGCACCGAGCGTATCTCAATGCTTTCGATTCCGGCGTCAACAATTTTCTTGGCGCCCTCGCCCGTAACCATATCCTCATGCGACCAGATAACCTCGCCGGTATTCGGGTCAACTGCGTCATGGAGCAGGTATCTGCCCTCAAGGCGCTCTGCAAGCGGCTCCAGAATGTGGTTTCCATCCTTAATATCGGTGACGGTAAGACCCTCTTCCGTACCGCAGTCGTCCTCACGGACGATAACATCCTGCGCAACATCGACCAGACGGCGGGTAAGATAACCCGAGTCAGCTGTACGCAAAGCAGTATCTGCAAGTCCCTTACGCGCACCGCGTGAGGAAATGAAGTATTCAAGTACGTTAAGACCCTCACGGTAGTTAGCGCGGATAGGTACCTCAATAACCTTACCTGCCGTGTTCGCAATAAGTCCGCGCATACCCGCAAGCTGTCTTATCTGGCTCATAGAGCCACGCGCGCCGGAGTCCGCCATCATGAATATCGGGTTGAACTCGTCAAGGTTGCCCTTCAGCGCGTCGGCAACATCCTCGGTCGCCTTGTTCCATATTTCTATAACATGGCGGCTACGCTCGTCGTTGCTTATAAGACCGCGTCTGTAATCGCGGGTTACCAAATCAATCTGAGATTCGGCGCCTGCAAGTATTTCCTTTTTCGCCGGCGGGATTACCGCGTCGATAACCGCAACGGTAATAGCGCCCTTGGTGGAGTACTTAAAGCCGGTCGCCTTGATATTATCAAGAACAATAGCGGATTCGCTTGTTCCGTGCATTGTAATGCAGCGGTCGATAATTTTACCGAGCTGCTTTTTGCCGACCTTGTTCTGAATAATATCGTCGTTGCTCTCAATAACGTTGGTATCGGGATTTTTAACGGTGTAGGTCCATTCAAGGTCAAGTGCGTGCTTGGGGTCGGTTCTGTCAACAAAGCCTAAATCCTGCGGAATCGACTCATTGAAGATTATAAAGCCGACCGTGCACCAAACAAGGCCGTGCTCGCCCTTATCGTTGGTCATACGCACTCTGATAGGCGCGTGAAGACCCACAATACCGTCGTTATAAGCCATTATAGCCTCGTTTTTATCTCTGAATATCTTGTTTGCGCCCTTTTCGTCGGACTTAACAAGAGTGAGGTAGTAAGAGCCGAGTACCATATCCTGCGTAGGAACGGTAACAGGCTTGCCGTCAGACGGCTTTAAGAGGTTGTTTGCCGCAAGCATAAGGAAACGAGCCTCTGCCTGTGCCTCTGCCGAGAGCGGAATATGAATAGCCATCTGGTCGCCGTCAAAGTCGGCATTGTATGCCGTACAAACGAGCGGGTGCAGCTTTAATGCCTTACCCTCAACCAGCACCGGCTCAAATGCCTGAATACCAAGTCTGTGAAGAGTCGGAGCACGGTTAAGCAGCACGGGATGCTCCTTGATGACCATTTCGAGCGCGTCCCAGATTTCGGTGGACGCACGCTCCACCATCTTTCTTGCGGACTTAATATTTGTAACAGCCTTGGTTTCAACCAGGCGTTTCATAACAAATGGCTTGAAAAGCTCCAGCGCCATTTCCTTCGGAACGCCGCACTGGTACATTTTAAGCTCGGGTCCTACAACTATAACCGAACGGCCGGAATAGTCAACACGCTTACCGAGCAGATTCTGACGGAAGCGTCCCTGCTTACCCTTAAGCATATCGGAAAGAGACTTAAGCGCGCGGTTGTTCGGGCCTGTTACGGGCTTGCCGCGTCTGCCGTTATCGATAAGGGCATCAACCGCCTCCTGAAGCATACGCTTTTCGTTGCGGACGATTATATCCGGTGCGCGCAGCTCAAGAAGTCTCTTCAAGCGGTTGTTACGGTTGATAACACGCCTGTAAAGATCATTCAGATCGCTCGTTGCGAAACGGCCGCCGTCCAGCTGAACCATCGGGCGGAGATCCGGCGGAATTACCGGAATAACATCAAGTATCATCCACTCGGGACGGTTGCCCGACTGCCTGAAGGCTTCAAGCACCTCAAGACGCTTTAAAAGACGGATGCTCTTCTGTCCCGTTGCGTCCTCAAGCTCGGCACGCAGCTCGTCGCAGGTCTTATCAAGATCAATTTCGCAAAGCAGCTTCTTTATAGCCTCTGCGCCCATGCCCGCTTCAAAGTCGTTTTCATACTTTTCACGCATATCGCGGTACTGCTTTTCGTTTAAAAGCTGCTTTTTTTCAAGCGGAGTAGTACCGGGGTCGGTAACTATATACTGCGAGAAATAAAGCACCTGCTCAAGCGCCTTCGGCGTGATATCGAGCACAAGACCCATTCTTGACGGGATAGTCTTGAAATACCAAATGTGCGAAACCGGGGCTGCAAGCTCAATCGAACCCATGCGCTCGCGGCGAACCTTCGCGCGGGTCACTTCAACGCCGCAGCGTTCGCAGACCTTGCCCTTATAGCGGATGCGCTTGTACTTTCCGCAGTGGCACTCCCAGTCCTTCTGCGGCCCGAAAATACGCTCGCAGAAAAGTCCGCCCTGCTCGGGCTTTAAGGTACGGTAGTTAATGGTCTCCGGCTTTGTAACCTCGCCGTGCGACCAGCTTCTTATCTGTTCGGGAGACGCAAGTCCTATTTTTATTGATTCAAATTCAATTTCTGCCATATCTGCCCCTCCGTTTAATTTTCGTCGTCGAATTCATCGTCTGATGCGAATTCGTCATATTCATCCTCGGCTATCGCTTCGCCGTTTTCGTCCTCAAGACCGAATCCGGTCAAATCGTCAGCAACCGACTGACCGTCAAAGTCAACATCGTTACCCTCGTTTTCGGGAATTGCCGGTGTTCCGAGACCGATGTCGTCGTCATCCTCAAAGCTCTGCTTCAAGTCGATCTCCTCATTGTTGCGGTCAAGCACCTTAACATCAAGACCCAGGGACTGCAGCTCCTTAATAAGAACCTTGAACGACTCGGGCACGCCCGGCTTCGGAATATTCTGACCCTTAACGATTGACTCATAGGTCTTGACTCGACCCACAACATCGTCCGACTTAACGGTGAGTATTTCCTGCAGCGTATAAGCCGCACCGTAAGCCTCAAGCGCCCAAACTTCCATTTCTCCGAAACGCTGACCGCCGAACTGCGCCTTACCGCCGAGCGGCTGCTGGGTAACAAGGGAGTACGGACCTGTAGAACGCGCATGGATCTTATCGTCAACCAGGTGATGCAGCTTGAGATAGTACATATAGCCAACGGTTACCGGGTTATCAAACGGCTCGCCGGTACGCCCGTCATAAAGCTGGGTCTTGGCGTCTGCCGTCAGCGGGATGCGTGAGAAGTCAAGCTTCGCGCTGTTCTTATCCTTATATTCGTCGGATTTTGTGAATTCCTCCGCCATTGCAAAGCACTTGCGGATGTCATCCTCATGAGCACCGTCAAATACCGGAGTGCAGATGTTCCAGCCGAGCGCTTTCGCGGCATATCCTAAGTGAACCTCAAGCACCTGACCTATATTCATTCGGGACGGAACGCCCAACGGGTTCAGAACTATATCAAGCGGAGTGCCGTCCGGCAGGAAGGGCATATCCTCACTCGGAAGTATGCGGGATACAACGCCCTTATTACCGTGGCGTCCCGCCATTTTATCTCCCACGGAAATCTTACGCTTCTGCGCTATATAGCAGCGAACGACAACATTTACTCCGGGGCTTAATTCAGCCGAATTTTCTCTTGTGAATACCTTAACATCAACAATTGTGCCGTATTCGCCGTGCGGAACACGCAGAGAGGTATCCCTTACCTCGCGCGCCTTTTCGCCGAATATTGCACGGAGCAGTCTTTCCTCGGCGGTAAGCTCGGTTTCGCCCTTGGGCGTTACCTTTCCTACAAGTATATCGCCCGCAGTGACCTCTGCGCCGACGCGGATAATGCCGCGGTCGTCAAGATCCTTAAGCGCGTCCTCGCCGACATTCGGTATATCTCTTGTTATTTCCTCGGGCCCGAGCTTTGTATCGCGCGCTTCAAGCTCATATTCCTCAATATGAATGGAGGTATAAACATCATCGCGCACCAAGCGCTCGTTTATAAGAACCGCGTCCTCGTAGTTGTAGCCCTCCCATGTCATAAAGCCGATGAGGGCGTTTCTGCCGAGAGATATTTCTCCGTTGCTCGTAGCCGGGCCGTCGGCAATAACCTCGTGCTCCTTGACCTTTTGACCGACTGCTACTATCGGGCGCTGGTTTATGCAGGTTCCGTGGTTTGAACGCAGGAACTTGATAAGCCTGTATTCATCGATTTCGCCGTTGGTCGCACGGATCTTGATATAATCCGCGCTGACATAGGTAACCTCGCCGTCGCGCTTTGCAAGCACAACAACGCCCGAGTCAACCGCCGCCTTGTATTCCATACCGGTTGCAACAATCGGGTTTTCGGGGCGTAAAAGCGGCACAGCCTGCTTCTGCATGTTCGAGCCCATGAGCGCACGGTTGGTATCGTCGTTCTCAAGGAACGGAATCATGGCGGTTGCTACCGAAACCACCATTTTCGGCGAAACGTCCATATAATCGGCGCGGGAGGACTCAACCTCACGGAAACCGTCAAGATAACGGGCAGTAACCTTTTTGTTTACAAAATGACCTGCCTCGTCAAGCGGCTCGTTTGCCTGTGCTACAATGTATTCGTCTTCTTCATCGGCAGTCATATAGCAAACCTCGTCAAGAACTCTGCCTGTTTCCTTATCAACCTTGCGGAACGGAGTTTCTATAAAGCCGTATTTATTTATCTTCGCAAAGGTTGCAAGATAGGAGATAAGACCGATGTTAGGACCTTCCGGAGTCTCTATCGGGCACATACGTCCGTAATGCGTATAGTGAACATCACGAACCTCGAAGGACGCGCGGTCACGGGAAAGTCCGCCGGGTCCGAGCGCCGACAGACGGCGCTTATGGGTAAGCTCCGACAGAGGGTTGGTCTGATCCATAAACTGCGAAAGCGGAGACGAGCCGAAGAATTCCTTTATAGCCGCCACAACCGGACGGATGTTTATAAGCGACTGGGGGGTAATACTGTCGGGATCCTGCGCCTGCAGGGTCATTTTCTCACGCACAACACGCTCCATACGGGATATACCTATGCGGAACTGGTTCTGCAGAAGCTCACCCACCGAACGGATACGGCGGTTGCCGAGATGGTCTATATCGTCAACCGTGCCCACATTGTGAGGAAGTCCCAGAAAATAGTTTACGGTAGCAAATATATCGTCAAGCGTTATATGCTTCGGAATAAGGTCGTCGGCATGAGCCAAAATTGCCTCGCGCAGCTCTTCCTTGCCGTTTGTTTCCTCAAGCAGCTTTTTAAGAACCTCAAACGAAACGTTCTCGTTTATGCCGAGCCCGTCAAGCTCGCCGAGTTCATCGGCAGTGAAATCGGTAAAATCGCAAAGCCTTACCATACCGTTTGAGAGCACCTTTACCTCAGTAACATTGCCCTCAAAGTCCATAACATTGATATAGGCTTCCCTTACGCCCTTACGCTCTATGGTATCCGCCAGCTCGCGGCTGACGGTCACATCCGCCTCGGCAAGAATTTCACCGGTCATCGGATCTGCCACAGGGCGCGAAAGCACGGCGCCGCGGATTCTGGCGCCTATTGCCAATTTTTTATTGTATTTATAGCGACCCACGCGGGAAATATCATATCTGTGCGGGTCAAAGAAAAGCTGCTCAAGATAAGCCTTTGCACCCTCAATGGTTACAGGCTCGCTGGGGCGGAGCTTTTTATAGACCTCTACAAGCGCGTCCTCAACTGACTTGGTGTCGTCCGTCTCAAGGGTCGCGGAAAGACGCTCGTCCTCACCCAAAAGCGTTCTTATCATATCGTTTGTACCGATTCCGAGTGAACGCACAAAGGTAGTAATGGGCAGCTTGCGGTTTTTATCGATGCGGACATAAAGCACATCGTTCGGAGAGGTTTCATACTCAAGCCATGCGCCGCGGTTCGGGATTATCGTGGAGGAAAAAAGCCGTTTACCGGTCTTTTCATCGGTCTTTTCGGCGAAATAAACACCCGGCGAACGCACAAGCTGCGAAACTATGGCGCGCTCCGCACCGTTTATTACAAAGGTGCCGGATTCGGTCATCAGCGGGAAATCGCCCATGGAGACCTCGCTTTCCTTGATCTCCCCGGTCTCGCTGTTTACAAGGTGCGCGGTAACGCGAAGCGGCGCGGCATATGTCGTATCGCGCGCTTTGCATTCGGTAACATCGTATTTGGGAGTATCGTCAAGGCGGTAGTCAACAAAGCTGAGCCTCAAGTTTCCGCTGTAGTCCGTTATATCGGACATATCCCTGAAGACTTCTTTCAGACCCTCCTCAACAAACCATTTGTACGAATCCTTCTGAATTTCAATGAGATTAGGCATGTCAATAACTTCGTTGATCTTCGAGAAGGTCATTCGGTTGTTATTGCCCAGGCGTACCGGTTTTACCATTGAAGTCGGCTCCATAGGTTTACAATCACTCCTCCGTATATTTTGCGGCAAAAAGAGCCGCAAGAGCAAGCATTCACAACGGGTTCGGCGCACTTAAAAATTGCTTCGGGGCAAAATAGGCGCACAATCCCCCATCATCATTAGTAATTCATTATTATATACCGTTTGGCAGCGATAGTCAAGCATTATTTTAATTTTAAAAAAAAATTCACAAAATCGGGCATAAAGAAACAATTTCTTCTGCTCCGATTCTGTGAATCATAAGCGATTATATATTTTTCATCCTACTGCTTTTGCTTATCTGTATGCCTGCCAGCACAAACGGAAACGCACAGAGGAGTATCGGTGCAAAAAAGAGCAGAAATATTTCAAAGCTGAAGGGAAACATAAGAAAAAACATAAACGACATCAGTATAAACGCAAGCGGGCCTATTGCAAAAAAGAAAGCAATTGCGGCTATAACCGTCACGGCAATCTTATCCGCCTTATTCCGACACAGCAGCACGCCGAGAACAGCATAATCCGCAGCCGAAAAAACCGCCTGCGGTATCCACAGCATTGCATAATTCGGCCCGGGATTCTTTATGACGCACGATACAAAGTAGATGCCCGAAGCCACATATGCAGCCGAAATCAAAAAAGAAAGACATATCGGAAAAATTCGCTTTTTCATAAATATACCTCGCTTTATTTTTCTATAAACTCCAAAATATCATTCATAACATCCTGTCTGCAAATATCGTTGTGTATTTCGTGGCGGCAGTTTTCATAAAGCTTTATCGTAACGTCCTCCATACCTGCGGCCTTAAGCCTTTTATAAACCGTTTTAACACCCTTGCCGTAATTTCCGACGGGATCGTGCGTACCCGAAATCAAAAGCACGGGCAGAGTTTTGCGCATATTTTTAAACCAGGCGCCGCGGTTGCTGAGCATATTCAGCTTTACAAGGTCGTGCATGGCGGACACGGTAAATTTAAAGGTGCAGTATTCGTCCGCCGCGTATTTCGCGGTAACCTCACGGTCGGAGGTTACCCAATCATACTCGCTTTCCCCCTCAAAGCGCTTGTTATACGCGCCGAAAGCGATATTGTTTATAAGCCTTGAGCGGTGCTTTTCCCCGAAAAACAGCTGCATTATGTCGGTCAGCAGCAGCCCGAATGGTGCTGCGGCGTTGGGTCCGCCCGTTCCGCAAATTATGAATTTTTCAATTTCGTCGCCGTAATTTTCGGCGGCTATACGGGAAATAAACGAGCCCATTGAGTGTCCCATAAGGTAAAGCGGTTTATCGGGGAACATTTTTTTCACCGCGTCCTCAAAGGCTTTAACGTCGTTCACAAGGTATTTCCAGCCGTTGCGGTGGGCTATAAAGCCGAGTTCATCTTTACTTTTCGCCGTTTCGCCGTGACCTAAATTATCATAGCCGCAGCAAACATAGCCCTTTTCAGCCAAAAATGCGAAAATATGGTCGTAGCGCGCTATATATTCGCACATACCGTGAACAATGTGGAAAATGCCCTTAATATCGCCCTCGGGTATATAAATCCTGCCTTTAAGCGTGTGAATATTATCGGTGCTGGGCACCTCTATTGCTTTAAGCTCGTAATGCATAGGTTTTCCTCCTTTAAAAGGCTTTGGTGCTGCGCACGGCGCGTTTCCAGCCTTCCGTCATCGCTTCGCGGTGCTTAGCATTAATTGCCGGCTTAAACTCGGTCTGCTTATCGGGCAGGCGGAGAATCTCGTTTTTATTTTTCCAAAAGCCCACGGCAAGACCCGCAAGATATGCCGCCCCCGCGGCGGTAGCCTCGGTCTGCACGGGTCTTATGACCCCTACATCCGAAATATCCGCCTGAAACTGCATTAAAAAGTTATTTGCGGCAGCTCCGCCGTCCGCTCTTATATGATTAATGGGCAGCCCCGTGTCCGCTTTAAGCGCGGTTATAAGGTCGTTTGTCTGGTAGGCTATAGCTTCAAGACAAGCCCTTATTATGTGGTTTTTGCCGCTGCCGCGCGTAAGCCCGCAAATTGTGCCGCGGGCGTACATATCCCAGTAGGGCGCGCCCAGCCCCGCAAAGGCGGGAACAATGTAAACCCCCGCCGAATCGGGAACGGAAAGCGCCGCTTTTTCACTTTCGGCAGCAGAGGCTATAAGCCCCAATTCATCGCGCAGCCACTGAATGACCGCGCCGCCCACAAACACGCTGCCCTCAAGCGCGTAGCATATGTTGTCTCCCGCGTCGGCGGCAATAGTGGTTATAAGCCCGTTTTTGCTTTCATAAGCGGTAGAACCCGTGTTCATAAGCAAAAAGCAGCCCGTGCCGTAGGTGTTTTTAATATCACCCTCGCAAAAGCATTTCTGCCCGAAAAGCGCCGCCTGCTGGTCGCCTGCAATGCCCGAAACGGGTATTTCCACGCCCAGGATATTTACATCGCCGTAAATTTCGCTGCTTGAGCGCACCTCTGGCAGCATACACTTTGGGATTTGCAGTATCTCAAGTATTCTTTTATCCCAGGCAAGTGAGTGTATATCGTAAAGCATTGTTCTTGCGGCGTTTGTGCGGTCGGTAACGTGAATTTTGCCGCCCGAGAGCTTCCATATAAGCCAGGTATCAACCGTGCCGAAAAGCAGCTCGCCGTTTTCGGCTCTGTCGCGCGCGCCGGGAACATTATCAAGTATCCATTTGATTTTGGTGGCGCTGAAATACGCGTCAATGCGCAGCCCCGTTGTTTTGCGTATATATTCCTCCAAGCCGTCGGCGCGTAATTTATCGCACATTTCAGATGTGCGGCGGCACTGCCACACTATCGCGTTATAAATCGGCTCGCCTGTATTTTTATCCCATATAATCGTAGTCTCGCGCTGATTTGTAACCCCCACGGCGGCAATTTCATCGGCAGAGGCGCCTATTGCCGTTATCGCCTCGGTAACGGCGGCGTACTGAACCGAAAATATCTCCACCGGGTCATGCTCCACAAAGCCCGGCTGCGGGTATATTTGCTTAAATTCCCTTTGTGCAGCCGATACGGCATTTCCGCCCTTATCAAAAAGCACGGCGCGGGCACTCGTTGTTCCCTCGTCAAGTGTTAAAATATACTTTTTCATATCGCACCGTTTTTTACTATTATTCGCGGAACGCGCGGGGATATGCCGCAGATTATTTCATAATTTATGGTGCCGCACATATCCGCAAGCTCCTCAACGGGTAATTCCCTGCCGAATAAAATTACCTCGTCGCCCTGCTTTACGTTTTCAATATCCGTCACGTCAACTGACATCTGATCCATACATATCCTGCCGATTATTGGGGCTTTTTTGCCCTTTATTAAAACATAGCCTTTATTTGAAAGCAGCCGCGGGTAGCCGTCGGCATAGCCTGCGGTTACTGTTGCGGTTTTCATTTCCCTTTCGGCGGTAAAGGTTCTGCCGTAGCTTACGGTATCGCCCTTTTTAACGGTTTTAACCATTGAAACAACCGATTTCACCGTCATTGCGGGTATAAAATCTTCTTTAAGCTTTAAGCCGGAAGACGGGGTAAGCCCGTAAAGAATTATGCCCGGGCGGCACATATCAAGGTGCTTATCGGTATCAAGGCAGAAAGCCGCCGAATTGCAGCAGTGGCAAATCTTCGGGGTGAGTCCCGCCTTTATAAAGCGCTCCTTTGCCGCAATAAAGCGCGAATACTGCGCGGCGGTAAAGCCGTCCTCTTCTTGCGGGGTGCGGTCGGAAACGGCGAAATGCGTGAAAATTCCGCCGAAATCAAAGCCCGGCAGCCGCGCGGCGGCAATTGCGTCATCAATCCCCGAAAAAGAATTATCGCGGCAGTCAAACCCTATGCGGCTCATGCCCGTATCAAGCTTTATGTGTATTTTAATTCTTACCTTATCCGCCGTGGCTTTTTGTGAAAGTGCGGCGGCGTATTCGGGGGAGTAAACGCTCTGGGTTATATCGTTAATATAAAGCTGCGAAGCCATACTAACTGGCGTATAGCCCAAAATAAGAATAGGCTTGGTTATACCGCAGCCGCGCAGCGTTACCGCCTCTTCTATATTTGAAACGGCAAAAGCGTCCGCCCCCTCCGCCTCAAGCAGGGGAGCTACGTTGCGCGCGGAGTGACCGTAGGCGTCAGCCTTTACGACCGCCATTATTTTAGTGCCCGCCGCCTCTTTTTTAATAATACCGAAGTTATGTATAAGGGCGTCAACATCAATTTCCGCCCAGGTTCTGTGAAGAAATTCCACTTTTATTTCCGCCTTATTTTTTAATAATATTATTGCCCAACTGTTTTTTTACCTTGCCCGCAAACGGAATACACACAAGACTTAAAAGCACCCAAAGGCAGGAATAGGGCATGCATATCTGCCCGCCTATGTTCATTGGCATTTTGCTGTAATCCCAAACGTTCTTCTTTAAAATTATATTAAATACAACGCCGAAAATGAACTCAATACCCGTAACAAAGGTGCTGCCTACAAGTCCTTTTATTAAAAGTCCCGCTTTTTTGAGCTTTTCGCTTATTGTGCCGAAGAACACAAAGCAAATACCGCCCGCCCCAAGCATTGACCAGTGCGTGTAGCCGCGCCACATAACCTCAATAAGCCCGTAGCCCACGGCACCTATTGAAAAAAGCATAAATCTTATTTTTCGCTGTTTCATTTTATCACCCGTAGTTATTATGGGTGATAATTCTTTCGGCTATTCAGCCAAAGCCGTGCAGTAAAAATTACCGCCTGTTTCTCTTGCTAATTGCCAAAAGGCGTATAAGCTGCGTAAGCGATACAAGCAGCGCCGCAACATAGGTCATAGCCGCGGCGGAAAGCACCTTGCGAACCGCTTTTTTCTCATCTTCCTTTATAAGCCCCGAATTGTCAAGCGTCACAAGCGCTCTGTGAGATGCGTTGAACTCAATAGGCAGCGTTAAAAGCTGAAAAAGCAGCGCCGCGCAGAAGAAAATAACGCCCAGCTTCACAAGAAAATAAAAATCGAAGATAAGCCCGATTATAAGCAGCGGCATTGAAAGCTGTGAGCCCAAATTACATACCGGCAGTATTACCGAGCGCACCTTTATGGGCACATAGCCCTTTGAGTACTGAACGGCGTGTCCCGCCTCGTGTGCGGCAACGCCCACGGCGGAAAGGTTGTTTGCGCCGTAAACCGAATCGGAAAGGCGTATAACGTTAGTCCTCGGGTCGTAGTGGTCGGTAAGATTGCCCGAAACGCGCTCTATTTTAACATTATATACACCGTTTGCCTCAAGCACCCGCCGCGCGGCGTCCGCTCCGGTAAGCGGCGAATGATGTGTGCTGTACTTTGAAAAAACCGTTTTTACCCTTATCTGCGACCAGAGCATTATTATAATTGCCGGAACTACAAGATAAATGTAAAGCGAGTCTATACCGTAGTAATAAAAACCACCCATAAAATATCAACTCCGAAAATCAAACATTAAAACGGAAGAGAACAATGTCTCCGTCCTTCATAACATATTCCTTGCCCTCGCTCCTTACAAGTCCCTTTTCCTTTGCAGCCGTCATGCTGCCGCCGCATTCGTTTATAAATTCGTCAAAGTTTATAACCTCTGCGCGAATAAAGCCGCGCTCAAAGTCAGAGTGTATTTTGCCCGCCGCCTGCGGCGCCTTTGTGCCCTGCTTAATAGTCCAGGCGCGCACCTCGGGCTTGCCTGCGGTAAGGTAAGAAATAAGCCCCAAAAGGTGGTAGCATTTTTGAATCATACGGTCAAGCCCCGAGCGCTCAAGCCCCAGTTCTTCAAGGAACATAACCTTTTCTTCATCCGAAAGCCCCGAAATTTCAGCCTCCAACGCTGCGCATATCGGCAGAATTTCCGCCTTTTCGCGTTCGGCAATTTCCTTTACCGTATTGTAGTTTTTGTTGGACTCTATGCCCGAGGTAAAGTCCTCCTCGCTCATATTGCAGGCATAAATTACAGGCTTTGCCGAAAGCAGCGCCGTGGTGTCAAGCACGTTTTGCTCGGTTTCGTCGTTAATTTCAACCGAGCGGGCGGGTAACCCGTTTTCAAGGTGGGCTATAAGCCTTTTTAAGAAATCAACCTCGCCCTGCAGCGATTTATCACCCTTAAGCGCCTTTGCGGTTTTATCAAGGCGGCGCTGCGCCATTTCAATATCCGAAAAAATAAGCTCTAAATTTATTGTTTCAATATCGCGCGCGGGGTCAACCGAGCCTTCTACATGAATAATATCGTCGCTTTCAAAGCAGCGCACAACGTGGACTATTGCGTCCACCTCGCGTATGTTGGAAAGGAACTTATTGCCAAGCCCCTCGCCCTTTGAAGCGCCCTTTACAAGCCCCGCAATATCCACAAATTCAATAACCGCCGGGGTAAACTTGTCCGGGTTATATATCTCCGCTAATTTTTCAAGCCGCTCGTCCGGCACGCTCACCATTCCCACATTCGGCTCTATTGTGCAAAAGGGGTAATTTGCCGATTGCGCCCCCGCGTTTGTTATTGCGTTGAAAAGGGTCGATTTGCCTACATTCGGCAGCCCTACCATTCCTAATTTCATTTATTCCCATATCTCCTTATTTTATAAGCGTTTATGCTGTTATAAGCCGTAAATTCTTTCCGAAAATACAAAAAGAGCCGATACGACTCTTATATTATAGCGCATCAGCTCTTCTTTTTCAATATAAATAATGTCTACTGAATAATTGCATTAGTAAATGCAATTATATAAAATCGAGTTAAAATCTCGATTTTATGGGTCAAAACCTTTGTTTTGACCGTCAGTATCCATTGATTGTCGCCTGATTTTAAAAAGAATCAAAATGTGATTCTTTTTAAAGTGCAAGGTTTTTGCGCAATTTTGCGAAAAACCCTTGCACCTGAACAATTCAAAAGTTTACACCGACATGTTCGGGTTAAGGTGCTTTTGAATTGTTCAGCAGGCATTAAATAAGTTTAATTTGTTTTGTGCCTTCGGTCTGTAGCTCCGATGGGGTCGCACTTTATCCGGCTTTATTCATTATCTTTGTACTCTGCCCGAACCGTCGCCGCCGGCAAGGCTTTCCACTTCAGATACCGCAACACGGTTGAAATCGCCCTCTATCGAGTGCTTTAATACCGCCGCAGCAGTGGCAAACTCCACCGCATCCTGCGGCGCTTTTTGTTTTAAAAGCGAATATATAAGCCCTGCGGCAAACGCGTCGCCGCCGCCCACCCTGTCGGCTATGTGCATACGGTATTTTCTTGAAAATACTGTAGCTTCTCCGCCGCAGAGCATTGCGCCAAAATCGTTATCACTGGCGCTTAAATTGGTTCTCAGGGTCAGCGCGGTGCCTTTCAGCGGATGCCTTTTCATTAGCTTTTCCGCAACAGACGCGGCACCCTCGTTATCGGGCTTTTTCAAATCAAAATCCGCTTTATCCGAAACAATACCGAACAAATCTTTAATATCTCCCGGGTTTGTTATGCAAATATCCGTATACCGCATAAGCTCGCCTATAACGTGCGAGGCCTTATCTATGCTCCACAGCTTTGAGCGGTAGTTTGTATCAAGACTTACGGTGACGCCGTGCTTTTTCGCTGCCTTTACGGCTTCAAGGCATATCTGCTCAAGATTATCGCTTAGCGCCGGGGTAATGCCCGTAATATGAAACCAATCGGCATTTTCAAATACAGCGTTCCAATCGAAATCGGAGGGTGCTGCCTGTGCAACTGCCGAATACTTGCGGTCGTAAATGCAAACAGACGGGCGCTGCGAAATGCCCTTTTCAAGATAGTAGATTCCTACCCTATCGCCGCCCCTTACTATTTTTTCGGTATTTACCCCGAAATATCTTAAAGCGTTTACCGCCG